>Ga0208161_1000576_pt1 | contig 20679 bp, 31 predicted proteins | sample CB_VirMetaG_3_FD_184538 | JGI IMG/M metagenome (GOLD analysis project Ga0208161, IMG submission 184538) | Freshwater to marine saline gradient viral communities from Chesapeake Bay - CB_1508_1S Viral MetaG (SPAdes) (version 4) | ecosystem: Environmental > Aquatic > Marine > Coastal | place: USA...
TGATACTCGAGCAGAGTGCTGAAGCAATCGAAAGCAGCCTGTGGCCCTTTCTCCTCTGCGATCTGATCTAGCCACCCTTGTAGGCGGTCTGCATTGCCGTCTACAAACGCTGCAATGGCTTCTCTGGCGGCCATAGTGGCCTTATTGGGCAAACCTTTCGGTCGCCCTGGGCCACCTTTCTGTCCCTTTTTAAAACGTCCTTCAGGCATTGTTGCGTTTATGCATCATCTTCATCGCCGCGGCAAGTTTCTTGCCTTTGTCGGCTTGGTTGAAGTCCTTGGCTACGCTCTCGGGTATGCCTACTCGTTGAGCAAACTCTGGCGAATGAGCGGCCGCAGCCATGAAGCGTCGTTGCTTGTCAGATGTGCTGGGCATAGATTATTCCAACAAATCTTCCAAATACTCACGAAATGCTGATTTTGTGTCGCCGCCTCGCCGTCTTACATAAAATTGTGCGATGTCTGCATCGGAATACCCGTAAGCCCGCCCATAATCTATTGGAGATTTTGCGTTTTTTAATCTAGAAATCGCTTCCTTGTTTTTGCCAACAATCCACGAATCAAACGCTATTGGATTTGGCTCTATTGCATACCCTTCTTGCTTTAACCCTTCTAACAACTCGTCGCCCTCCACCGTATCAGCGTCTGCTCGTATTTCAGCAACTTCTGATTGCCCTTTCCGCAATGACTCTAATTCTTGCGCGGAACTCTTTGCAGTATGAATTTTCCCTGTTTTCGCCAATGCTTCAAATTCACTTTCCGAAATTTTCCGCATTGCTGGATCATATTGCTTCAACGCTACTGCAAGTCGCTCTGAAGGCAACGCCGACGCAGCAGTTAACTTCTCGCCGTTACGTTCCAGTATCTTGACCTTTTTTTCCTCGCCGGGAAACACCACAAAGTTGCGGGTTCCTGTGCCACCTTGGCCTCGGCTGCCTGCGTCTGCGTACTTGATGCCGGGGATGCCATAGCTTGACATTAGCTTGGATGCATTAGCATGACCACCAACGGCGTCTCCGAGTTTGCCTACATAAAAGCCGAGTGGCTCATCTAGCTTGGCGTATGGCACTGAAAATTCAGCATTAATCTGTTGCACCGCTTTCCGCACCGATTCCGGCTGCTCACTCAACGGCTTATCCCAATCTAGCATCCGATCTACCATTTCGTCGGGTAGGTCGGCTTTGTAAAGCTGCCCCTTCGGTGAATAAGTTTGGAATTCATCAATCAAGTTTTGCCGCATTTTTGCTTTTGTTTTTGGCGTCTCATATACGCTTTGCATAAAACGGTCGGCAGCTTTTTCTACGTCACCGTCAAACTCGTCAACCAATGCTGCCATTCGGCTCATCGCCACATTGGCTTTATATGGATTCTGTTGTTCACCGAGCGTTTTTCGATACCCCTCCGCGACATTGGGGTTTTCCGCAAAGTAAATGCCGTGCCCATACGCCTGCGCGCCTTCGCCCGTACCAATCTTGCTGGCGTCAAACTCCTCAAAGCGATGTGGGCTGCCGTGATAAACGTCTATTTCCTGCATCACAGGCCGCGATCGAACGCGCACGGGGTTTAGGTTTTCGCCGATCACCTCACCGAGCCCCAGCGGCCCAGAGGCGGCCCTGCGGCCTGTTTCGCGTAAGGCTTCAGCGATCAAAGCAGGGTCGCGGATCATCTCGACGCCACCCTCGATCATCGCTCGGCCTGTTTCGATGGGGCTCGTCACCAGCTGGCGCAACCCCTCTAAAGTATTTACCCCGCCTTGCCCGAGGCCGCTGGAGAGGTTCTCCAAGCGAGACCTTACGCCCTGCTCAGGGATCACCTCGGGGTCACCAGGCTGCGCGGTCGGTATCACATTCGCCAATCGAGATCGGCGTTGCTGTTCGTAAGCGAGAGCTTCGGCGAGGCGTTGCCTGTCCATCAGCTAAGGAATTTGAGCTTGTACCGCGTCGAATTGATCAACGAAGCGATCTCATCGACGGTGTTCTGGAGGGGGGTGTCTTTCGGCAGTACCGTGCGGATCTCGCTCACGAAGTCGGCGAGCCGATCCATGTAAAGTTCGGGAGAAGTCGGGTTGTGGCGATCCGAGGGGTAGTCTGTGATTAACCCGTATGCGCCCTGGTAACTTTCCGCAAAGTCATCTACCAAGTCAGGTATGGTCTCGTAATACTTTTGCAGCGCTTTATGCGTGGCATAGCTCTTCGTTTGGAGGTGCTGTAAGTGCGCGACCGTCGCCGAATGCAGCAACGTCGCAACGAACAGAGCGGCATTTTTACGGTGTTCTGCCATAATCGCAGCATAAACCAATGCAGGAAAATCGCAAGATGACTATCACCGAAAGCTATCGCGAGCAACAAATCGAGTTACACAAAAACCCTAATTATGGCGTAGCGTCCCTCGCCTTTGCTCCAATTGTCGCTAAAGTCATGCGCGAGAACCACATCACGTCGCTCTCAGATTACGGGGCAGGCAAGTGCAATCTCGGCAAAACCCTGCAATCGAGCGGGCTCGAATTTGAGTATTACCCTTACGATCCTGCGTTCCCAGAATACGGGCCGCCTCAGACTGCCGATCTCGTCGCTTGCATCGACGTTCTCGAACACATCGAGCCCGAGCATCTTGAGGCCGTGCTTGAGGAACTTGCGAGAATCACCCGCATCGGGTTTTTTAGCGTACACACGGGGCCAGCAGGGAAAACCTTACCCGACGGGCGCAATGCTCACCTCATCCAAAACCCTGCGTCCTGGTGGCTGCCGTTGCTCTGTCGGTATTTCGAGATCCACCAGCTACAGACGCACACCATGATGGGCCGCGGGTTCTGGGTGCTCGTCAGCGCGAAAACTCGGGTCGAATCTTCGCCTGCCACAAACTAAAAAGTTCCCGCACGGTTTCCTGCGGATCGCGAGCCTCAAGCCATTCGCCGCGGGGCTCCCAAATCTCCCTGGCAAGTAGCTGGTTGTCCTTAAGCTTGCCCTTGGCGCTCTTAATCTCGATCCAGCAGGTGAAATACGTTCCATCGGGAAGCTCTTTCAGTGCGAGCTTATCGGGTAACCCACCGCCAGCGCGCCCAAAGTCGAGGAGCGTAAAGCCTGCCGCCCGCACGGCCTCTGAGATCTCTTTGTCGTTTAGGTCTCGGCGAGCAGCGAATCTCATCGCGGTCGCGTCCATCCAAGCTTCGAGAGCACATAGCCCTGCGATTTCAGCACCTCATCGCTTTTGCACCCGTAAGCGCTTTTATGTGCATAAAACGTCGAGGGATCAGCGAATAGCCTCTTGCACTCTTTGCATTTCCTCGGTTTCTTCACTGATGCCATGAGCTTTCTCGATTCGTCTTGCAAACTCAAACAGGGCTGACCAGGTTGTACTGCCTGGCCAGAGCTTCGCGATCTCGTCATCGGTCAGGGGTTTTAGCGTATCAGGTTTCATATGCCGCACATCCCCTCGCATTCGTTGTTAAACATATCGACTTGTCCATGATCGGCAGCGGTTGAAAGGTCGACCTCTGATAACGGCACCCGTGCGCGATGCATAAATGGCTGTGCTTCTAATGGCGTTGCATTTTGTTGCCGCAGCAACTTATCAATTAAAATCGCGTCAGCCCATGCCTCTGGGTCTGCTTTAACGGAACGCCATTCATCGTCAGAGTGAAATGGGCATCCAATACAAGATGATTTCGGCGGCAGCGGATATCCTTTTCTTTCCATCCAATTCAAGCAATCGTGACGAGCCATGCCTTTTTCAATTAGCGGCCATCGATTGACATTCCACGCATCGCGACTAGGCTTCATCCGCAGCGCCTCGTCTGTGCTAATCCCAATGTATGTTTCACACATTACAGACTTCGCCCTTTGATGCGGCACCAACCCAACCAACTCACGCATTTTTTTATTCAATGGCTTGATTTTGTAGTCTGCGGTGCATTGCCGCTTTCCCATTGCTTGCTCGCCGTTTGACTTTTTTAAATGCCAAGGAACGCCAATAAATGGTTTACCGCGATTATTAACTCCGCTGATGATGTCTTGCCTCAAGTTTCCGTTTATGACGCGATAGACTGGGAACGGGTGCTGGCATCGCTGTATCTCTGCCTCCAACCAATCTAGCCATTCGTATACCCTCCGCGGTTCCCACCCTGTATCCGCAAATATCGCAGCTTCGACCGGCTCGAGCTCACCATGCGCGATCATCAGGGCCAAGGTCGACGATTGCACCCCAGCGCCCAGGGATAAAAACCGCCTCACACCGTCACCCTGTTTTTCAGCCGCATATAGCCTCGCTCACCGAAAAAAACAAACACCATCGTCGAGAGCCCAGGCTCGCAAAGCACATCCTTCGCATTGGCCTCGCGTAAATGCAGCGCGATCACATCTCGCAGCCACTTTAGGCGCTCGGGGGTATCAGGGTCAGGGTTCACCGTGTAACGCGCCCAGAGCGCCTCACAGAGCTTTAGGCGGTTGATCGCGGTCGGTTCGAGGTTATCCCAGTACCGTTCGCATCGAGCATTGGCATCAGCCATCGCTTGCCGATCGGCCTCGATTTGCTTTTCAGATTTGACAGGCTTTTCGCCCTTGACCGCTTTGATCTCAAACAATCCCTGCCAGCCCTGCGCGATCGACTGATCGACTACCGCAGCCTGGTTTGGGCCGAATCGACTCAATTTGAGTTTGGCAGCGTTTTCGCTGACTTCACGGATAGGTTTCTTAAGGGCTTTCCGAAACGCTTTCCATCGATCCCATGCTTCCTGATCTAACTCGTACATAGATACCCCTAGTGTTATGGATGGTTATGGTTTGAATGGGGATGACTGTTGGTGAGTCCTGCACGGCATCCAGACGGAATACGCCTATAGGATGTCGTACAGGATTTGATGACTGTCGGAGCCATCCTGCTGCGAGCTACTTTTGCCAGGTTGCCCTGGTGTGGTTCACGCTTCCTCGCGTCACGCTGCGTGCCTAGAGGCCCACCGCCCCGATCTAGGTTTAAGGAGTTTCTGTGCGTTGTTTCCCCGACCAGAAATCCCGAGCTAAGGGTCGAGTGAAATTTGACAACCTTTTCCCCAAAGGGTATCGTCACTGAACCTCGATGAGCATCCCGAGCGTAGGGCATCCCCCTTGCCCCGTCAACCCCCGCAAGGGGGTTTGATGTTTCCAAAAGCCTTATAACGCTGTTATGGGGCTTTTTTTTCATCATCGATACTTTCCACAGCTGCAATCCTCTCGCCGATCCACTGCATCACAGGGACGGCCATGCTGTTGCCTAGTGCTTTGTAGCGAGGGCCGTCGGGTGATTCTGGTTTCTTACGCCAAGGGATGTTGGTGTAGTTATCTGGGAAGCCTTGCAAGCGTTCGCACTCAACAGGCGTGAGGCGGCGTACTTGCATATTTATGGATATGGTTGGCGGGGAGCGGCCTGTGCCATCTTCACTTGACCAATGTCGTTTTGGGGCAGTCAAAGCGTGCGAAACGTCGCCAGTGATCATTATCGGTTCTGCTACCAGATCGGCTGCACTTTTAAAATCTCTTGCAGAAACTGTAGACGCTATTGGGCTTGTTCCATATTCGCTGCTCCTCTGGCGGTCAAAGCATTGAACAGTGCTTCCGGCAATTTCTTCCCGCGCTTCTCGGCTCGGCGCAGGATGCCCTGACAGGCTTTCGCGCTCAAAAAGAACCGCTGCGGCACGCTGCCAACCTCGAGCGTTTGCGACAACGAACACACGGCGGCGTCTTTGGGCCACTCCGAAGTACTGAGCGTCCAAAACTCGGTAGGCGAACCCATACCCGAGTTCTGCCAACATTCCGAGGAAGGTTCCAAAATCCCTTCCTCCGTTGCTCGACAAGACGCCGGGGACGTTTTCCCAAACCAACCACTCGGGGCGATACTTGCGAGCAATCGCGCCAAAGGTAAGCATGAGGTTGCCACGCGGATCTGCCAATCCCTTTCGGAGTCCTGCGACACTGAAGGATTGGCAGGGGGTTCCTCCCACAAGAAGCTCGATTGGTTCATCAGGCCACTCCTCAAATTTGGTCATATCCCCATAGTTAGGGACAACTGGGTAATGGTGTTTAAGCACCGCGCACGGGAAAGCCTCGATCTCGCTATACCACGCGGGAGCCCACCCTAAACCGTGCCATGCCACCGTCGCGGCCTCGATGCCGCTACAAACGCTGCCATAACGGATCACGGCGGGGGAACCTTTCCTGCCTCCCACTGCCATCGTCTCGCATCAGGCACTTTGTTGGTTTTCACCCACTGTTGGACGGCTGCTCGCGTTACCCCAAACGCCCTTGCGACGGCAGATTGGGAACCATATTGCTGTACTAATTTTTTCGGGTTCATAAAAAGATGATAGAAAGGTTGACAACGGAATGTCAAGGATACTATCATGGTTTCCGTTGACAGAAACAACGCATCCAGAGAGAGGAAGCAACCATGTTTGAATACGACACGCGAATTTGGCTCCACGGCACCCTCGTCGAGGTGACCGTCGAATACGACGTCAACGATGGTGTCATCGAGATCGAAAAGGCCAATGTCATCGGCGTCTACCACCGCGGCGACAACGCCAAAACACGCGACTACACCCCGCTCGGCACTGACCTACCGCTTTGGGGCAGCGATATGCCCGAGGCCATGTACAACGATTTTCTCTACAAGGCCGAGATCGATACCGAGGAACGCAACTGGGAGTATTACCGTGAAGCGTGAGCGCCTGGCGATCCTCGCAATCATTGCGATCTACCTATTAGCGGGCCTTGTCGAGCCCTGTGACGGCCACTCATGCGATGCGGAGGTGACGCATGGACGATGACAGCTGGTGGCACCAGATCGACCTTGAGATGCAGGAGCGCGAAGAGCTCGAACGCATCGAAGCCTGCAACCAACAATTATCAACCCTGAAGGAATATACCTATGCAGAGTGACACCATCGGCGCCTTAGCCGCCGCATTATCCAAAGCACAAGGCGCGATCACGGGCGCCCTGAAAGATAGCAGCAACCCGTTTTTCAAATCCAAATACGCCGACCTTGCTTCCTGCTGGGACGCCTGCCGCACTCAGCTGTCGGAGAACGGTCTCGCCGTCATCCAAGCGATCGACATCATCGGTGACAAGCCTGTGCTGATTACTACGCTTGCCCATAGCTCTGGAGAATGGATTAAGTCGATTACGCCTGTGCTCTGCAGAGATGACAGCCCCCAAGCACAAGGCTCTGGCATCACCTATGCGCGCCGCTATGCCTTGGCTGCGATTGTTGGGTTAGCCCAGATTGATGATGACGCAGAGGCCGCTCAGGCGCGTCACAAGCCTGCTCCGAAGATCGACGCCGCACTGATCGCAAAGATCGAGGCGATCGAGTCGGTCGAAGCGTTGACGAAGCTATTTAAGACGCTCGATGCGTCGACACGCCAGGCGCATATGGAAGCGTTCACCTCACGCAAAAAAGAATTGGAGGCCGAATGAACAAGCATAAAGATGAGCGTTGCTGCGGCAATTGCATCCATTACGTTGAGCAACATTTCGATCAAGGGTCTTGCTCGTTTATATGGCCGCCATATATTGAAGCAAAAAATCAGCCTGTTAGCGCATATGACCTTTGCGATTTATTTGTCGAACTAGCTGACAACGAAGAACCAATGAACGAAATAGACATTGTTTGGACAAGGAGAAAGTAATGCAATCCTACCAACAAGTTAACCGCGAAGAATGGCTACAGTCGCGGCTCGGCAAAGTTACTGCTAGCCGCGTGGCTGATGTCATCGCCAAAACCCGATCAGGCTACGCAGCGAGTCGCGATAACTTAATGGCCCAGCTGATCGTCGAGCGACTGACGGGTAAGCCTACCGAGGGATTCTCAAACGCCGCGATGGAGTGGGGCACTCAGACCGAGCCCGAGGCCAGAGCGGCCTATAGCGCCAAGACAGGCGAGCTTGTTGAAGAGGTGGGGTTTATTGACCACCCGACGATTGCGGGCGCTGGGGCGTCTCCCGATGGCGTTGTCGGCGAAGGCCTGGTCGAGATCAAGGCGCCTAACACCGCAACTATGTTGGAGTGGATTCTGACGCGCACGATTCCTGCGCGATACTTGGCACAGATGCAATTTCAAATGGCGGTGACGGGTGCGAAGTGGTGCGATTTCGCGGCCTACGATCCACGCCTCCCTGAGCACCTGCAGCTGCTGATCATTCGCGTCGAACGCGATGACACGCGCATTGCGGAGATCGAGGCCGAGATATCGATGTTCCTAGGTGAGTTGGATGACAAGGTTAACAAACTGAATGAGGTGAAACTGTGACCTACGACAATACGAATACGGGTGTCTTATTCCGAGCCGGCGAGAAGCGTTCCGATAAGAGCCCTGATTACATCGGCTCGCTCAACGTCGAGGGCAAAGAGTGGACGATCTTTGGCCGTATGAAAAAGTCCAAGGCCGGCAAGCCTTTTATGAGCTTGAGCGTGACGGAGCCGAAGCCTAAACCCGAGGCCAAGGTTGATGTCGAGTTTGATGATGATCTGCCGTTTTAACCATGAACGCCTTTCGCATATTTATCGGCTACGATCCTCGCGAGGAGATCGCGTACAAGGTTGCGAGACAAACACTCCTTGAGCGCTCGACGATACCGCTCGATATTCAGCCTGTCGTGCAGTCTGAGCTACGTCGGCTCGGGCTCTACACGCGAGACCGAGATCCGCTATCGAGCACCGAGTTTAGCTTTACGCGATTTCTGGTGCCGCATCTTGCGGGGTATAAGGGCTGGGCGTTATTCGTTGATTGCGACTTTCTGTTTCGCAAGGATATCGCCGAGATCCTTGAGTACACCGACCTTAACAAGGCGGTGATGGTGGTCAAGCATGACTACACCCCCAGCGAAGAAACCAAAATGGATGGGTGCAAGCAAACGGTCTATCCCAAGAAAAACTGGTCAAGTTGCATTCTGTGGAACTGCGAGGCCGAGGAGAGCAAAGCGCTCACCCCTGAGATCGTCAACATCCAAAGTGGAATGTATTTGCATCAGTTTAAGTGGATACCCGACCCTTCGCGCATCGGCTCGTTGCCTGTCAAATTTAACTATCTTGAGGGGTGGTACGGCCCAGGTGATGAGCCCGATCCGGTCGCCGTTCACTTCACTCGAGGCGGCCCTTGGTTTCCTGAGTGGCAGGACGTTGAGTACAAGTCTGAGTGGAACTTGGCGGCATCGCGAGTGATGCAAGGCGAGCGCGAGGGGCAATGAAGCGCGTCTTTCCCAAAGGTACGCCGCCCGAGCAGGTGATTAAAGCGCTGACAGGCGTCATCACCGCACTTGATCGCGGCAAGTCCTGGTCGATCGAAATCGTCGAGTGGCGTAAGCCTCGCACCCACCAACAAAACGCCTATCTCTGGGGGGTGGTGTACCCCTCGATTCTTGAGGCAGGCGGCGAGGTGCTCGCGGGCTGGCAGCGCGACGATCTGCATGAGTATTACCTAGGCGAATGTTTCGGCTGGGAAGTGCTTGAGGGGTTTGGGCGTAAGCGAATGCGCCCGTTAAAACGAAGCTCAACGCTGAATAAGCAGGAATTCACGGATTACCTAGAGTTCATCAGTCAGCGCTGCGCGGAGCTTGGGATTGTCATACCAGAACCGGAGATGAAATGAATCAACTATCGATACTGTTCGACCTCGGTCGACGCTTACGTGATAAGGGAATGGCCCAGGTCGAGGAGAATTCCGTACCTTGGCGAGACCATTGTAAAACGGCCCTTAACGACTGGTTTGCCAACGCGCCCTCGGGGGTGTCGTTTACAGGCGAGGATCTGCGCCTCTCGCTGCAATCGAGCGGCATCGAGGAACCGCACCACCCGAATGCCTGGTCAGCCGTAGTCGGCGGCAAGGTGCGCCAGTGGCTCAAAGCCGGCGCCATCGTCGAGGCGGGGATGGAACATAGCAAAGATCCCAAAGCTCACGCCCGTCGCGTGATGAGCTACATCAAGGTATGAGTGCTCATTTTCGCAAGGCCGCCAAGGATCGCGGATGCACGGTACGCATCCCTGGCGTCTGTAACTTCAATAGCCAAACCGTCGTATTGGCCCATATACGCCTTGCAGGCATATCAGGCATGGGAACCAAAGCACCTGATCTCCTTGGCGCCTGGGCGTGTTCTGCGTGCCACGATGAGGTCGACGGTCGCACGAATAAGAGCGGCCTATCCCGCGATGAGTTACGCCTTGCTCACTATGACGGCATGGCGCGCACGATCGCGCAACTAGTTAAGGAGGGGTTGGTATGAACTTCCTATGCGACACCCCTTATGTCGAGTGCTACGTTCGCAATGAGTTTCTCTATGACCAGGCAAAAGGCCAAGGAACTTACACCGAGGCGACGATATTCGGGTTTCGCGCAGAACCTGCTCGAGTGCCTATGTTCCAGGTCATGTTGACCTCGGGCGCACAGTGGGCTCGCATTCCTATCCACGCGCTCTGTATAGCGCCCTGTGAGCCACTCTCAGTTAATCTCTGCGCCTGGTGGGATAGTTATGGCTACTACGCTCAGGTGCACGCCTTCGCGTTCTTACGCAACCACAGAGTCAGTGCTTTAGGCCGCGACGGTCAGATCCGTAAAGGCACTTACCTATTCACGATCGATTGGGCCAAGGATGGGTGGTCAGAAACCAGCGATCAGCACAAAAACCATCATGTCATCGCCCTCGACGGTTCAAAAGGGGCAGGCAAAGGGCAGCTGATTGCGTACCCCAATAACCGATTGCTATGGTCAGACCCTAGCTGGATCGACCCCAAGCCTGACAAAGAGTGGAGATCACCTTCCGATAGCTACAGTGTGGAGGCCTTATGATCCGACGATGGATAGAGCGATATCGAGCCTGGCGTAATTACAAATGGCGCTGGGTGCCTACCCCAAATGCAAGGTGCCATCGAAGCGGAGTGGATTACTGGTGAGCGAGCTCGAGCGCCTTAAAGCACAGTTACTCGAGGAGCAGCGATTACGGTGGGAAGCCGAGCGCGATCAGCCCTCGACATTCCTGCTTTGGTTTAGCCTCGGGTTTTTTGTAGGCGTTGGAGCGGTGTGGTGGGGGTTAACATGATCGACAAGGATTCAGAACCTGGCGCATGGGAGCGTGAGTTAAAGCGCCATCCTTGGGGGTACGGCCAGCGCGAAGAGCCGACCTTGGCCGAGATCCTCTACCGAATGCGATCGCACGGCCTTGACGTCGAGGCCGATATCGTCGCTCGAGAGCTATTTAGTATGACCAGACGTTAGGCCGCGGCGCCTCGGTCAGCGTATCAAGGTGGATAAATCGACCTGACGTTTTCTGGTTGACGCCGATCCCTGTAAATCCGAGCTCAAAGGCGAGCTTTAAGAGCTTGTGGGCCTGTTGGCCGTCAACCGCCACATCGCACGCGCACCCGCTCGCATGGGCGCCAGGCTTCATCTTCTTCGCTTCTATGGGGTGCTCTGGGCAGCGGTAACCCGAGGTGATTCGCATCGGCGCACCGTAGGCCATGCGTAAGGCTTGGAGTTTGGACAAAAACTCAGGGGTCATCTCATTTTTGCCACAGTGTGAGCAATTGAACTCGGATGCACTGAAGTTTGGATATAGGCGCCAATCCACTATTTTTTCCTCATATCCATGATCTTCTCGAGCGTTCGCCCGCCAAAGTAGGCGCTCATCACCAGCATTCCCCACTGGCCTAACAAGGTCACATAGGCTTCAGCCACCTTGATGCCAAACCCATCGAGGAGGGCGAGCCCGAGGTACGCAGTCAGAATGTAAGCAAGCGTCATCGGTCGAATGTTCTGCGCGAGCCATGAGTTCGTCGCAGCGTCGGCCTGCCAGCGACTCGTCACGTTGTCCTGCTCGGCTTTGTAAAGCTCGGTCTCGTTTGCCATCTTCGCAAGCTCACCATCTGCTGCGAGCTTGGCCAGATCCATCTGCGCTTGAGCTTTAGCCTGGGGATCGGGAATGAGCTTATCGACGATCTTTGCGGCAAAGGGCAGCAGCTGCGCGATCATTTCTCGCCATCCTTTTTGTTCCAGAGTTGGAATAGGGTTTTTATCTTCTCTTCAGCCACCGCCACCCGTAAATCGAGCTTGGCGAGTACGATGATCAGCGTGATCAAAGCAAGCAGTATCGGCCACGCCTTAATCAGTAGCTCTACCACCCCCATTTCCATCACTTATCCTCTTTGTTGTCGAGCTTCTTAAAGATCAGGCCAAGCGTGTCGTTAACGCTGCGGAAACCCTCCTTCATATCCGACTTGATCTCGCGGATCGCCTCGCGGAAATCATCGCGGCGCACAAAGTCATTGTGCATCTTGGAATCCATTTGCTTGAGATCTTTACGCACCTCGCTGATGGAATCCCAAATCACTTTAAGCGCCCATCCACCGAGAAAGCCTGCGAGGGCCACGGCCCAGTTGAATACAAGTTGGTTCATGGTTTGGCATCTTAACGTCAAGTTTTCCAAGGCAAAGGGGGCGACACGATTGGCGGGTTTATTTGGTTTTGAATTTGCTGTTCAACCGCCGCCTCTGTCGCCGCCTGATCAACGCCATTTGCCCAAATCCACCCTAAAACCTGCTCCTGCGTAAGATCAGCGTATGGGGTAAATGACTCACCCTGAGTGACCGCAAAGCCGGTGGTGCTGTAGACGCTGCCTGAGTATTCGCCATTTACACCATCGCATTGCCAATGCGCGGTAACTACATAGTCAGCACCTTCGGGAGCCTGTGGCAGACAATCAAGCTGAGAGATGTTCCAGGTAATTACGGTAGTCATTTATTTCCCCTTTTCGCTCAACGCTTGCGTCGTCACCACGCGCAAGACCAAATTCGCCATCGCCCCGATGAGTAAGATGCTAGCTGCCACCTGCTGCCCAAATAACACGGTGAGATTGCCTGCGAACATCTCAAGTGACGCCAATAACGCTAAAAGCACGTTCCACCAGACCGTCTTAGATTTGAGTGCGCCTTTCAAAGTCTGCATATCCATTATTTGGCCTCCAATGCGGCGACTCTTGCGCGTAGGGATTGGATTTCCTTGACCAGCATCGGGACAAGTTTGCTATAGTCCACGCCCCAAGCGCGTTCCACTTCTTCTCCGTCATCACCTTCTGAAACAGCTTCTGGAGCAATGGCGTGTAAATCTTGAGCGACAACACCGTAGCGTGTATGCCCCCCTGACTTCCAATCGTGTTTTACAATTTCAATCGCATCAATTATTAGCCCAGCATCATCAGCAGAGCTAATGTTTTCTTTCATTCTTCGGTCAGATGATTGATTAAAACTGGTAGCCGTTGAGCTTACTTTTATGCTGCCAACTTCTGAACCGCTGCTGTTTAAAAACTTCTGGGCATAGACTGCGGTTGCGCCAGTTGCGTCTTGGTGCTTAATTAAAATTCCAGAATCGTTTACGGCATTACTTACAAAAATTTCTAATTTGTTTGAACCTGAACCCATTGTGGCGGTGGTATTTATAAATACCTCTCCACCAGCGCTGATGCGTGCGCGTTCGTTGTTGTTGGTAATGAATGTCTGAGGATGATTTGACTCAGTACCAAAAAGAGACAAAGAACCGTCTGTTGAAACCCACTTTGACGTTACGTTGACTGATGTTTCTTTGTTGTAAATGACGCACGGCCCGGATTTTGAGACTTCAAGTCTGCCGCCCGGACTCGTCGTCCCCACCCCCAAATTCCCCGACGCATCCAGCGTCATCGCCGTCGTGAAACTGAGTGCGCCTCCCGCGCTACCGGAGCCTGCTGTAGCCCAACGATGTGCGCCATCTATCTGCAAATACCTTGAGGCAAAGCCGTTCGCAATGTATTTATCTGCCCCATCGTCTACCCAGTTGGCAGACATATAAGCTCTGTTTGTGCTGGCAATAGTGCCAAAGGAAGCGCGTTGCGGTTGCAGTATGCTGTAGCCGCTAGTCCACGCCGACGGCGTGACGCCGAGGCCGAGGTTGCCGGCGCCGTTAACAAGCATTAAATTTGTTCCATTAGATTGGAACGTATGTCCAGAGCTGTCTTTGTTGTTGTAAATCGTCGAAGCGTTGGTTGATGTATCGTGCTTTATTTCGCTATTAAAAGTTGGATTGGTTCCAAAAGTAATAGCGCCGCCACCACCGTTTACATGAAGTTTTGAAGCAGGCGAATCTATACCCACGCCCACCCTGTCCGTCGACGCATCCACAAACAAAAGATTCGCGTCGGTGTCGCCTTCGATGCGGGTATCGTTATCGCCGCCTGATTCGTTAAGCACCGTCGCCTTGTTGACCGTGAGGTTTTCGGTGACGATCGATGCCGACTGACTCGCGCCATTGACTAGCTGGAACTGCGTGCCGTCATAAACGATGACGCACACCTCGCCGCTTTGGATATCGCCTGCGGCAAGGGCGGTAGTGCCGTCTCGCGTGATGCTCTTAGCGCCGAGCGAGTCGATGTTGATCGTCACTGCGCCAGTGTTCGCGCCAGCTGCGACGAAGTAGAACATCTGGCCAGCCACATACGCTGCGACGTTCGGCGATCCGACTGCGGTGATGGTGTCAGCGCCCGAGACCGAGGCGAGGAGTTTGACCGCGGTCGATTGCACCTGGGAAAGGTTGGCCGAATCCCCTGCAGCCGATCCCACACCGAGGCCCGTAAACTTGTAGTTCGCCATCGGGATGTTGGCGGTGATCGTCGTTTGACCGTCTTTGGTGATAGCGGTCGAGAGGCCTGTCGCGAGATCTGCGGTGAGCGCATTAAAGGCCGTGCTCGAGATGACGGTGCCTGATACTACCGGCTGGCCGGCAGTGTTAATCAGAAAGGTTCCTGACCCGTTGTAACTCATTGATTTTGCTCCTATTCTTGACCGGCGCCGTAACCTGCACCAAACGCACCTATGCGTCCAGATGCCTCTTGAGCGCGACGTTGTGCGGCTGCTCGACGCTCTAAATACAATCGTACATTACGCAATTCATCTTGCGCGGGATCGCCGCGTAACAGGAGCAATTCCGCTAGTTGCTGCTTTTGTCTTTCGGTTAACTTCCTGCCTTTATCTTTTGCAGCGACTGCTGCAGCGCCTGCGAGTAAATCGCCCTGCATCATTTGTGTTGCCTGCAACGCCTGTGCAAGCCTGTTCTGATCTTCTTCGCCTTTAAACAAGCGATACGTTTGCGAACCTTGGCCAGCGCGAGCGGTTTTCTGCAGTTCTGTTTCACGCAAAACGGTTGCCTGAAATCTGCGAAAGTCGTTGCCAAATACAAGCCGCAGCCTTTTTTGCATACCAGGCGATTTCTGCAGATTCATCAGCTGTGCTTGACCAGCTGGCGTTGCTGCCTTGTCTCGCAAGGCTTGTGCCGCACCAATGCGGAAAGCCTCTAACTGCGCGGGTTCCAAGTCATCAATGATCTCGGCAAGCTCTTCCACATCCTCGGTCATTACTTTGCGACCGCGCTCCATTGCGGTAGCCATTTGGGTTTCGCTCCCAAACCGCTCTCGAGCAAGCCTGTAAACGCTTTGACCTTGGTTATCGGTTGGTGCAACCCTGTCCAATTTGTCGGTCAAGTCGCGCCGCAAATTGGTATACGCACGGCTTTCTTGGGTTGGTTTGCCAAATTCGCCTTTTGCTTTGTCTTCAATGTCGTAAAGAGTTCGCTTTAAGGTATCAAGCACGTTAAACGGCACGCGATCCCCTGGCTGCAATCTGCCAAGGTTTAACGCTTCGGGCATTCCTTCAACACGCGCCAATTTTTCAGCGGTCTTAAAAGTATCGCTTGCCCTATTGAGTAGCGTTACAAGCTCTGGGTCGACATCCACCGTGTAGTTTTCAAGCTGCGCGTAAAAAGGCGCTGCTTGTGCTTTTGCCTGCCTGGTGTATTCCTGAACAGTGGCGCGAAACGGCACGCCCTGAGCGTCTAGGATTTCATCAGAGGCGGCTTGCAGTCTGTTTCCGCGTCGATTGGTTAACGGAGCAGTGGCCCGCTCAATCATGCCTTGCGTTGACCCAGGCTCATTCCTTAACAATGCTAGTTCTGCTTGAGTCGCAGATCCCGTTGCTGCAATGGGCGCCTCTGGCCCTAACCCACCGCCTCGAGGGCGCTGCAACCGCGCTGCCGCGACCTGTGTAGGATCGGCCTCAATTCCACTTCGCAATGCCGCAAGCTCTTGCTCTAATTGAGCACGCGCTCGAGTCGGGCCGGCTTGCTGAGACAGCAATTGCTCAAGCTCTAAAATCCGATCTTGCTTGGCAATCGTTTCTGGCGGCATACGCGCATACAGATCGCGCTGCAATAGCTGTGCAAGACGCTCTCGAGCAGGGTCTAACTGAAAGTCACGTTGCGTGCTAGGAAGCACTCTGCGAACGCCAGACGAAACGCTCTTGATACCGAGTCCTGTTCCACCGCCGAGTAATGTTCCCGTCGCAGTGCCATACAAAATATCTGAGGCGAGATCTGATCCGGTTTCTGCCTCGCTCGCTCCCGTTGCACCCACGGCGCTTTGCCCCGCCACCGGAGCGATATACCGACTGCCACGCGACACTACGCCAGCACCTAAAGGCGCAACCGAGCCGCCTAAGCTCAACGGTAACGTCGCCAGGCCGCCCACCACCTCTAATCCCAAAGCTAAGTTGGGGTTTTCTTCCGCAAACTTTGCCGTGCCGCCTCGAATGACATCACGCGGAGCGGTGTAATCTGCGATAGTGGGTGGACGATCCGTGCCGCCTAATGCGTAAGATTGCCCCATTTGGCCTAATGCGGCAGCGCCTGCTAATTCATCAAGAAAATTAAACGTAGCGCCTTGCCCAAAAGTTAAAGCGCCTTGCGCGGTTGGCGATAAATTCGCCCCTACCGTGCGAGCAGCCTCTTGCGCTCGTTGCTTTTCCACATCAGGTGCTGCGCCTTGCTCTTCCGCAAGCGCCATTTGGTAAGCCTGAGCGACCGTTGAAAACTCAGGCGTACCCGCTTTATTCTGGTTTTTAACAATCCATTCGGCATAGTCTGCTGCGGTTGGCATGGCGTTAATTTCCTAACCCTTGCTGACGCAAAATAGCATTAGCTTCATCAAAAATTGGGTTTGTGCCGGCCTGACTGTCGTAGGCAGGCGGCGCAACAATGTCGGGGAACATATTGGGCAATCCTTCAAACTGCGGCAATTGTCTCACCCGAGCCCGAACGCGATTGCTTTGTTCGATTCTTGCTCGACCAGCGCGCTCATTAAGCTCGGCCAGGTATTCAAGATTTTCTTGAGTAAGCTCGATGTTACCTGCTGCAGCGCGTTCCAAGAATTTACGATCGTTATCCGTAAACCCTTGGCCTGATCCCAACCCACTTGTGCGAATCGCTGCCAAGGTTGTTTTACCCAGCTCTGCGGCCAAGTTTTCGGTAACCGTTGCGCGATCGCCTTTTCCAAATCCTGCCGTGGCAAGCGCTCTTTCGAGGCCGAGTCGTGCTTCTGCGGCTGTTCCTGTAATCGGGTTTTTTCGCAACAAATCTCGCACTCGAAATGACGATTCGATCTGCGGGATAGCTTGCTCGCCAAACGCAATCGCCTCTGCGTCTTGTCGCGCCATAATCTGCGACAGTTCGGTGGTGTAAGCGTTTGTTGTTTTGTCTGGGCGTAAATCAATAACCGTAGATGGGCCACCTTCCGACTCTTTCTTAATTCTTGCGTCGTAAGTTGGGCGCAATGGACTGTCAGGCGGCAGTGCATCTCGCTCTGCAATTAGCCTTCTCAATTCTGTTGGCGTTGCCGGTACCGTAAAGGGCGTACCTGCAGACGTAGTGACCGGAGTTGCCACACCGTCAGTGACATTCACCAATTGACCGCCAACCTCCATTGTTTTAGTAGTTGGCTTTTCGGGTGTTTTTAGAAGTTCCGCTAACTTTGCGGCCATCACGGGGCGGTTTTTCAGTGCAGCTTGTCCTGCGGGCGTATCGGCCAATGCCAATGCGCCTTCAGGATCGCGAATGTAACGCGCCGTCGGCATGACTTCCTCAAGCTGCCCCGTCTCGCGCTGGCGAGCAATCGAGGGCTCAATATCCGCACGAATGCCTGCGATTCTCTCTGCTTCGGCGGCTTCGTTTGCAGCGCGTTTCTCTTCATCAGGCTCGAACTCGGGGAGTTCGCGCCCCATCAAACGGCCCATAATCTGCTCGGCTGTCTCTTGCTCTTCACCCTTTGCCTTTTCTTCGGCTTCACGGGCTTTGCGCTTTTCATACGCGCCTAAGTAGCTTTTCAGTACCTTCGCCAACCCTTGTGAGGGCGCGATCGGAGCGGGCTGTCTTACGTCGAGAGGCTGATACGCTTGCGCCTCCAGCATTTGAGCAAGGGCTGCGCGGCGCTCGGCCTCGAGTCGGGCGCGCTCGTACTCATCGGGCACGCGGAACGTGCTCACCATGACGTTTCGGCCTTGACGTTCAGCCATCGTAGCTACTCCTATCCTGACCGCCCTTCGGAGTCATCATTCCAGGGCTTTTTGCCATTGGTCGGTAAAGCTGTGGCTGCTGACGCGGAGCGGGGTTGATCGCCGATCCGTTCTGCGCGATGCCATAACTCAAGTTATCGCCCTGGCCGCGATTGTCGACTTTGGGTGATTGTTGCATTTGAAGCATTTGCGCGAGGCGCTGACCGTATCTCATGGTGAAACCATCCTATGTCGTTTTAACCTGGGCGAGGCCGCATGATTGCTGCGCCACCGAGTGTGCCGGCAAGATCGTATAAGCCGCCCATCTGTGCGTTGTACGCCGCGACTTGGTTCGCGTAGTTTTGTTGCGCGAAGTTGCCCGCCGCCTGTGATGCGCCGAAAATCGGTGCGGGTGCCACAGTGGCGCCTGTATACCCTTGGAATTGAGGCATTTGAATTTGAGATCCACCCATAAGCGCCGCAATCTCGTTGAGCGGCTGCGCTCTGAGCGCCATCTGCTCGGCGAGTTGCTGCTGGCGAACCTGATTCGCGAACTGCGCTGCCGTCTGCGCTTGACCAAATGCCTGGTTTTGCAAGGCCGCTTGCGCTTGAGCCTGCTGCAATGCCGTCTGTTGCTGTTGCGCGAGCGCTGCATTGTAAAGGCCAGCCATGTCCATCTGCTGACCAAAGCCCTGCTGCTGACGCGCCATTTGCGCCTGAAACTGCTGCAGCGCCGCGGCTTGGTTCTGGGCAAGCGCCTGATTCTGCGCCTGCTGTGCCGCCTGCGCCTGGGCAAAATTCTGCGCGACCGCTTGATTTTGCGCTTGCGTTGCCGCTTGGCCCATTTGGAACGCCAGCTGCTGACCCTCGCGGCCAAACTGGCCCATCGCTAACCGTTGCTGCAGATCCTGCGCTTGCGCTTGATTCTGGGCCTGCTGTACCGCTAGGGCTTGCGCCTGGTTCTGGGCAACGGCCTGGTTTGCTAACTGTGCTTGCTGTGTGCCCATGCCAAACTGGCCCAGACGCGCCTGGTTCGCAAGCTCGGCCTGGATCTGCCGCTCACTGAAACCCTGCTGTCGCATCGCTGCATCGACGCTGATGCCCTGTAGGGCGGCCTGCGTGATGAGGTCATTGGCGCGCTGATACTGCTGCTCCATCGCCGCGTTGTACGCCTCGCCACCACGCACTAAGCCTTGGTTCGCTAACTGCTGCTCGAGCGCAGCTTGTTCGCGAGTCAAGGTCGGCGTTAAGCGAGAAAGGATCGCCTCCTGCGCCGTCATGCCAGCGCCCGTCGGAAGCGCCGTCAAGCCTCGCGTATCGACGCCTTGCTGTAAACGCTGCCCAGGGGCTACGCCGCGTGCAAAGCCGTATTGGCCTTCCTGCGGGCCGTAGGACACGCGCCCGACGCCCGTAACGTCTGCGCCCGCAATTTGCCCAGGAGCGGCTGGGCCGCCACCGGCCATGCCAAATTGACCGCCAGCAGGGCCGCCTGCGGCTTGCCCCATCGCGGCAAGTTCAGGAGCCGCTGCCAAAGCCTCGGGGGATATTTCACCGCGAGCCCGACCCATTGCGGCAATATCGGGGGCTGTTGGAACTTCCCCATATCCCTGCAGCTGCGTCTGCATGGCCGAAAGCTCGGGGCGAAACGTATCTTCATAAATGCCCGAAACTTTGCCAATGGCTTGTTCGCCGAGGCCCGCATACGCCCGCTCAACGCGCTGCTGGGCTTCCAGCGTCGCCTGAGCTTCGTCAGTTAGATATTGCTCAATAAATGGCGTATCCAAATCGGTCATGTATTGGAATTGCGAAATGTCAGGCGCAATCGGGCGGCCTGATTCGTCATATTGCAGACTAAATGCGCCTATGCCGCCGCCTGGGCCTTGGAATGTGAAGCCCTGCTCGCCAGGTTGAAACGTCGTGCCGCCAAACCCGCCCATGCCGGTCGGCCCCATGCCTACCCGACCTTGAGCAAACTGCATTTGATCTTGAATGCCGCTGTAGTCCGGCACACCAGGCTGCCCCATACCGCCTTGCGGCATACCGCCTTTCCCAGACGCTCCACCGACCGCGCCATATTGCGGCACGCCAGGCTGCGGTTGACCGCCCGCCTGAGTAGTTCCACCCTTACTTGGCGGGGCTTGCGGCGCTTGTTGACGTTGCTCGTATTGCTGCAGCGCCTGCTGGTATTGCTGCATTGCAGCGTCGTAGGCTGCTTGATTAGTCGCGGTGCGGCCCCAGGATACGCGCTGACCGCCGAGGGGGGTCGAGATGTTGGGGTTTGAGAGCCTTGCCGTTAAGCGAGCGGCCTCGAGGTTGG
>Ga0208161_1000577_pt1 | contig 20674 bp, 26 predicted proteins | sample CB_VirMetaG_3_FD_184538 | JGI IMG/M metagenome (GOLD analysis project Ga0208161, IMG submission 184538) | Freshwater to marine saline gradient viral communities from Chesapeake Bay - CB_1508_1S Viral MetaG (SPAdes) (version 4) | ecosystem: Environmental > Aquatic > Marine > Coastal | place: USA...
TCAGTTCTGTCCGTAGCTTGAATCCACGGGCTTGCCCCATTTGGACCAAAATCAATACAACCGGTCGTAAGAGAGCTTTCAATACGAAAAGCCCCGTTAGTTTGCGTGGTGCCAGTTGTTGCTGGAGTCCCGTTGGCGGCAACCCTAGTTGCAAGGGCTACACCAGGGCTACTAGTCCCCACACCTAAGCGGCCACTGGAGTCCAAGCGCATCCGCTCACCCCAGGCCGAACCGTTATATGTCCAAAATCCGAATTGAGATGCTGCGCTAGCAGTTGCAGCTACAAGCTGCGTAAGTCCAGATGTTGAAGTATTGGTCGCAACTCGTAAGCCAGTGTTGTTGGCGGTTGCATCAGCAAACTGAGCTACGTTGTAACCCCAGATTGTTGAGTCAACGCCAGTTTTTTTAACTTCCAGTGGAAAAGCAGCGGTGCCGGATCCAAGGATTACATTCCCATTTGCATCAACAAACAACCTCCCAGTGCCACTAGTGCTCAGGGCTACTTGGTCTGTTCCAGGGGAATAGAGACCATTATCTGTGGTGCCAACAGAAACAGAGGGTGCGGCTGCAGAGCCAGAAGCAAAGTTACCGACCGATCCGGTAATCGTTGTGCCGGAAAGAGTTGCAAAGTTTGCTGTGGTACCAGTGACAGTAGTTCCGGTTACTGTCGTAAAACCTGCTGAACCGCCAGTGACAGTGGTAAATACGCCCGCATTACCGGTTACGGTTGCGCCAGAAACCGTACTTGTGCCAATAATCGTGGCAGCTTGAATCGTACCAGTGGCAGTAATGTCTCCAGAAATTGACTGAACAATGCCTGAAACAGTAACGGTTTGATCAATACCACCGTTAGTGAAGGTAATATTGTCGACTTTTACGGTGCCGTAAGCCATGTCTTTTGTTACTTTTTTCTTATTTTAACCGGAGTGATTAAGGTAATATCACTAAAGGTCCTTGAATAATAAAACCGTTTGCATCACCAGAAACAACACCAGAGCAAACAATGGCAGGTGTTCCACCAGATGGTGTGGTGATGTGAAGAGTACTGCCTGTTATATCAGTAAATAAACCAGTGTTTCCGGTGACTGTTGTCCCTGAAACAGTGACAAAATTAGCAGTAGTACCAGTAACAGTTGTGCCTGTAACAGTAGTAAACCCTGCCGTACCACCAGTCAAAGTGGTGAACTGGGCAGTATCACCTGTTACGGTTGCGCCAGAGACTTGAGAAGTGAACGTACCGGTGTTGAAGTTTGCTGTGGTGCCTGTGACTGTCGTACCAGTTACGGTTGTAAAACCAGCGGTTTGACCTGTAAAGGTGGTAAATGAAGCTAATGTTCCGGTAATAGTGGTTCCACTGACAACACCAGTGACGTTAATCCCTGAAGTAAAATAGCCAGAACCAAGGACAAATAAGTTACCGCTAATAGTTGCGTCTGTAAAAGATAAATTTGCTGCAGCAAGATTTTCAAAAACACCTGAAGTAAATCTTGCAGTTGTACCAGTGATTGTTTCACCTGAGAGCTGAGTGGTAAAGACACCGGAAACACCTGTAATAGATGTTGCAGTAACCACATTTCCGGTAATAGTTGTTCCAGAAACTTGGGTTGTAAAAACACCAGAGACAAAGTTGGCTGTTGTACCTGTTACGGTTGTGCCCGTAACCGTGGTAAATCCTGCGGTGTTACCAGTGATGATAGTGAATTGACCTGTATTTCCTGTGACGGTTGATCCAGAAACCTGTCCCGTGAATACACCAGATACACCCGTCAAGCTGGTGAACTGTCCAATGTTGCCGGTGACAGTTGCTCCGCTTACGTTAGTGAATTGTCCAGAAGTAAATTGTGCTGTTGTCCCCGTAATTGTTGTACCACTTAAGGTGCCGGAAACAATGACACCTGACGCAAAAGAGCCGGATCCCAGAACGCTGAGATCACCAGATACTGTCAGGTTATTTTGTACAGTATGACCACTGGTTACCAGTGTTCCAAAGGTACCCGTCGTGGCACTAACAGTGTTACCTGTAATGGCCGCACCCGATACCTGCGAAGTAAAGACACCGCTGACACCAGTGAGTGTCGTTACTTTTAGCGTGTCACCTGTAATTGTTGCGCCAGATAACTGTGATGTAAAAACACCGGAAACACCTGTTACATTTGTAAATTGAGCCGTATTACCAGTAACGCTTGCCCCGCTAAGGAAAGAGGTAAAAACACCTGACACACCAGAGATATTGCTTCCCTGGATCGTGTTACCTGTAATGGTTGCGCCAGAGACACGATCAGTGAAGGTACCGCTAATAGCAGTGATAGTACTGAATTGACCAGTGTCTCCAGTGATGACTGCACCACTGATTGTTCCACTGGTAGTTAAGTTGTTCTGGACAACAACACCACTAAAGGTTGCAAGGTTGCTTCCAGTGATTGTTGTGAAATTACTGGTGCCCGTAACGGTGAGGTTACCGGCGATGGTGACATTACCAGTAATTGTTTCACCAGTGATATTGGCGTAGTACTGATCTAGATACTGCCTAAACTGCGTAAAGGTAATTTTTTTGTTGCGCAGAGTAGGGTCCACCTCAAAGACGTGAACCAGGGTCAAGAGGTCCTGTTCGTCAATCTGAGTTCCATCAATGGATGGGAACTCCGAAATTCTCCTATTGGCCACCTACTTTTATGCGCAATTCTTTCTCTTAATTATAGATCGTCTTATTTAGCGCACCTTAATCTCAACACGTGGCAAAACATTGGTCGCAATATTCCAACCCCATTGAATTCCTGTTACAATTCCACAGGAAAGCAGAATAACCAACAGTACTTCAGCGACTGTAAGGTTGCGCCTCAAGTAAACAATCTGAGGTTGTTGCTGGGGAAGTTGTTGCTGCTGTGCCATGGCTTGTTGGATAGCAAGCTCACGTGCCCGAGCTTTCATCTGAGCCAACATCTCAGGTGTGATTTGTCCTTCAGGAGCCTGAGGCATGGGTGGTTGGCTAGGGGGAATCTGTTCTTCCATGGTCGCAAATTGTTTTCCCAAAGACTAACATACAAGCAAAGGATGTGCAGGTATGAAGTACGGATTACGCAAAAGCCTAGAGGATATTGCGTACGAACTCAAAGGAATCAAGAACATCCTTGGCTCCATGTGGCATAGCCGTTACAAAAACGGTGAAACAGATGCGTTGAATCCAGAGGCTTTTGCCGATGAGTACATCTCGACAGAAGAATGTGGAAGGCGCCTGGGAATCTCGGACCAGACCATCCGAAACTGGATTGCTATCGGTAGAAAGACCCCTGATAAAGGCTGGGTTGAAGGCATCCATTATGTCAATGTTTCACCTGATGTACACCGCAAAGCAGTCTTGCGCATCCCCTGGAATCGACTGATTCAATCCTTTGCCAAAAATGAAGAGCTTGATTTGAGAAACCTGCGTGACACCTATCGCCAGTATCAAAACAAACAGGAGTTTCTGGAATAATGGCTCATCGCTTTCAGGGAGTTGACATCGGTTCTGTTACGCTTGAGAACCATGAGGAGCTGTTGCCTGAGTCGTTGATCAGGCAAGTGGAGATGTTCTTACCGCCAAGTGGTTCGTTCGATGACGGATGCCTGCGTCGATACTTGGAAAATTTAAAAAACTATGAAGAAGAGGATGCCAACTCTGGTATGACACTTGCCAATCGTTTACGTCTTGCGTTTCATGATTTGCAACCTGATACGATCTGCGGCAAATTTCCGCAAGCAGAATTGCCTCTCAAACGTAGGCTCCGTTGTGTAGCCGAATACCTTATCCGATCTGGAGAATTTGATAAGGTAAGGGATGAAAACGGAAAACTTGTTAAAAAACGCGGAGTGCTAGGCAAATTGGTAGTACTGTACCAACCAACGCCTAAGCTCCTGGAATCATTACACCGCCAAGGATTGTTAAAAGATGGATCGACGTGAAAAACTAATTGCTTCTGTGATTGGGCCAGAGCTTGACGACACAAAAGCCAAGATGCTCGATGCAACAATCAAGTTGATTCTTGGTGATATGGGTGAGCAATACTGCAAGATGTGGGAGGTAGAAGGCCCTGGCGTCATGGTGTTCCAACCACAGAACAAGGAACGTTCTATGTTTTTTTGGACACTTAAAGAAATTCACGCGGCACAAGAGGAGTGCGAGCGTAATAACAACGGTGATCTAGCTGAAACCTTCCGCCGGATCCTTGGAGCAGCACAAAAAATTGATCCTGTGGAAAAAGCTGGTTACATCATCAATGATGGAGAAGGCATTCGCTACCTCGAGATCGATTACAACAAAGCAGCAGACTGATGGCAGAAAAAGGACTGCGTGGTGTTGCGGCTCGTAATGAGGGCGCTGAATTAATCACCAATAAAGACTTGGTACTTGCAGCTAATGAGCTGTTGGGTGGCATCACTCTTGATGTGGCTAGTTCCAAGGTTGCAAACGAGTACGTAGAGGCAGAAAACTTTTACACACCTATGGATGATGGGCTGAATGCACAACAGTGGTACGGAAGCTGTTACTTGTTTCCACCAGCGGGTTCATATTTTTGGGATCAAAAGAATGAAAAGTGGAAGATGACAAGGGCGTCTTCTTTGACGCTTACCTCATCTCATGCCGTTTGGTTCCGCCGAATGTATCATGCATGGCTTGCGAAAGAAATAGAGCAGGGTCTTTATTTCAGCAATTGCCCTGACATGATTCGTTATGAGCCAAAGATTTTCAAGTTTCCAATGTGCATTCTGAGAAGTGCACCCTATGTCATGTGTCATAAGGACGGAGAGGTTAACAGGAAGCGTACATGCACGTCATTTCTTGTCTACCTACCGCCCCAGGATTCCTCTATTGATGCCGTCGATTCTTTTGTCAATATCTATGGCGAACGCGGGCATCTTCTTGTGTAATCTCTGTATACTGAAGGACGATTACAGGGATTTATGAGCGTCCTAGCCGACTGGGAGATCAAACAACTGGCAGAAAAAGAGGAAATGATTGCTCCTTTTGTGGATCATCTGGTCAGCAAAGAAAAAGGGCGCAAGCTCCTGAGCTATGGTCTCAGCTCCTACGGCTATGACATTCGTCTTTCCCCTGCCCAATGCTTGATTTTTGGCAAGGTACAAGCTGGGGATTGTGATCCAAAGAATTTTGATCCTGACATTCTGAAGCCTGCAGATTTATTAGAGGATGAACGGGGTCAATACTTTCTGTTGCCGCCGTATGGCTATTGCCTGGGCGTTGCAGAAGAACGTTTAAAGCTCCCTCGTGATATCACCGTTGTTGCGGTAGGCAAATCTACTTACGCACGTTCAGGAATCTTGGTTAACATCACGCCAGCCGAAAGCGGGTGGGAAGGCTACTTGACGTTAGAGATCAGCAATTGCACTGGTCTTTTCAACAGAATTTATGCCAACGAGGGTATTACGCAACTTCTCTTCTATCGTGGCAATCCATGCCACGTGACTTATCAAGACCGAAAGGGTAAGTACCAGGACCAGCCAAGTAACGTGGTGTTCTCTCAGGTTTAACCGAAAGGTTTCCCTGATTGCATGGTGGGTTTGCGAGCGTAAGTCACAGCGCCTGCACGCCCACCCGAATCTCCTTCCGTTGCACTGGTTGGTTCACGCACCAAGTTGCGTTTTTGGTATTCACCAGCGGATTTAGCTGCGCGCATGAACTTGGCAACACGCCTCTGATCGTCGTTAACAGACTCAGCAGCTCCACGGGAAACCACATCAACTCGACGTAAGTCTGTGTCGTATGCCTGCTCAGGGTTAAGATCTGTTACCTCGGCTCCAGAGGTACCAGCATCTACACTGGGATCGTAGGTAGGTCTAAATCGGTTAGCCATCTTATCATTGTAGAAGCAGTAAATCGATTATCCCCATGATGCATTCTGCCGCTGGGTTCCTTGATTCTTTTGTTCAGGATGAACTGAAATGCCGTTGTCTTGATGAAGAAGATTTTGGCGCGCCTCTCGCAAATTTTGAGAACGACGTTCCACTGTACGATCAATACAATCGTGGACTAACACTAACCGAACAAGGACTTGAGCGCACCAACCTTGCTCTAGAAGGTGGCGAAAAACGCCCTGGTCTAACAGGCTATATTCCAAGTGCAGAGGATGGCTTGATGATGGGAGCGTCACCAAAACCTAAAGCACTTGTACTGGAGCTTGGTGAGCCCGATGAAGACGAGCTAGAGCTTTCTGCTAAGCGGCGAGGGCTGCGTCGCTAGTCTTTTTGACAATCAAGTTGACCGGGCCATGTGCGGTTGTTTTTAACAAGATTCTCTTCTTTAGTTAATATCTGAAGATTTGTTTCTACGTGCAAACCGCACATGTATTTGTTTTGCAGTGGATATATGTGATCTACTTCATGTTGTATCCCGGTTTCTTTTGTTAGTCGTTCACATTCTTCGTAAATAGCTTTAATGGCAGCAAGGTCAGCCCACGAAGGAAGGGCTTTTAATTGTACTGCTCGTCTTTTTGAATTTAACGCATTTACCGCATTCTTATTATTCTTTTTCCAGTTACTTAAATTCTTTCGCGCTCTTTCTAGATTGTTGTTACGCCACGTTCTGCTGGCCTCTCTTCGTTTTTCTAAATTCTTCTGGCGGTAGTCCCTACAGTAAAGCTTGTTACATTCTAGGCAGCGCTTCAAATGTTTTGGATACTGATGCAGGCCTTTGCGGCATAGCTTAAAACCCGGTAAGATATCCATGTGACCAGTCCTAGTGGTTACCGTGGGTAGAGAGTTCCCGCTCTGCTACCCTTAAATCTTAACAAATTTTATGATGACAAGGGAAGAACGAGGCTCCACAATTCACAACAGCAAAGACGAGTGGTTTGAACCTGTGTCGACACTTGTTGATGTTATGGATTGCCCTGGAGGTGTGTGCCCGGTGCCCTGGGCCACTAAAGAAGAGCCTCCCGTAATCCAAGAAGATATTGTTAATCACCCTGCGCATTATGCGGAAACAGGTGGCATAGAGTGTATTGAAGCAATTGAAGCACAGCTTACTAACGAAGAATACTTAGGTTACCTCCGGGGAAACTGCGTTAAATATCTTTGGCGTTGGCGTCATAAGGGAGGCGTTGTTGATCTAAACAAAGCCTCGTGGTATTTACAACGTCTTATTGAGACACAAAATCAAAACGGTTGAAGATCGTCATCCTCATCCTCGTCGTCGTTATCGCAATATCCGCAGGCGGCGGCGAGTTCTGCTAATTCGAGATCGGTTGGATGATCCCAGTCGATCTCAATATTTTCTGATGACAGGATGTCTTTGATAGCGGTCCATTCCATAAGCCGTTGGTGATAAAGACTCAACAGAGCGAAGTGGAGTTCTTCCCATGTCATCTCCGAAGCTTGCAATTCAGCCTTGCGCATGGCGAACTGAAGTTCAAGTGGAAGTTCAAACTCCCGTGGTTCTACTGAACGCTCCATTCCACTCTGCATGTTTTAGCTGCAATTATTCTAATGCTAGCTGTTAAACAGCAGATCGAGTTCCTCAGACGCAAAGCTGGACCAGATGTCATCCTCAATATCAAACTCATTGGCAAATTTGGAAAGAACATAAGGATTGACCTGTTCTTCCAGAGAACGGATAGCTCTTACTTGGTGGGGAGCAGCGGTGTAATTACGGAAAGCGGAAAGCAAGACCTCTGTTGAGGACCAGGGATTGGCGTCAACTTCAGCAAGGAATAACGCAATTTCTTCTCTGCGTCGATCCACGAGAGAACCAACGACTGTGTGGTACTGATCAAAGATCCACTGTCCCATCTCCTTGGTGGCTTCACAGAAGTCTTCCCGTTCGATGCAATCAATCACGTTGCTGTACAGGAAGGGCTCCCAGCCAATGGAGTGAACAAACGAAATTAAAGCCTGACGCATGCTGTTATCAAGACCCAGGTTCAGCTTGATCAGTTGGGTGTCAATAACAGCAGTTTCGTGGAAGAGATATTCAAGTGCTTTTTCTTTACTGCAGCACTGCCCTCGTTTAACAGGAGAACCATCGGGATAGAACTGAGTCCCATACCCGATGGTGTATGGTTCTTCTCCTGTAGCCGGATCTGGGTACGCCTTTTCGTTAAACCCTTCGTGTTTACGAATTAGGTTAATGGCACGAGAAAGATCCGACATCTGGGTAACTATTATTACCCATACTATACATAATTTTTATTTACCTTGACCACGAAGCTTCTTTTTACCACGTCGCTGTGGACGACTATTTTGTCCTTGCCCAATAGAAGTAGTTTTAGGCTTGCCTTCAATATGAAGAGTGTTTGATTTGGGTTTTGCCATGGTGTTGTGGTGGTAACCAGGGGAATTCTAACTTGTCCTACCACGCCCTGCATGACCAGTAGCCAGCCGTCAACTTACTTTTCTTCTCGTCACAGTTGTGCCTTGCGCGGAAATTCTTGCGTCGTTCGGGGTTGTCTCGTTTGATTTCCATGTTGGCATCACCAAAACGTACGATCTTTTCTTGGCCGTTTTCGCACGCTTTCACTACTGACTTTTTACCGCCTTGAATATCGCGACGCGGCTTGTTGCATTCCATCTTGTCCTTTGCAATCTTAGATGCTTTTGCAGCTTTTTTATGTTGCTCAGACATTAATTAAACCCACTAAACATAGATGTGAACTCACCCAGGAATGATTGAGCTGCTTTCGATTTCTTAGGCAGTTCTTCTGTATCCCCTCCAAATATATTAAAATAAGAAGTTTCTTTTGGCTCTGTATCTTCTTCTTGTTCAAACACGTTTTCATCTTCTCCAAGTAAACCAGAGAGATTGGTCAACGCAGAAAAAGGATCTTCCATGTCTGTGGCATCAAATGTTAAGCCTTTATCTGACATGCTCTTTGCAATCAACTCTTGATCAGAACGGTCTACATCAGGCATAAAATCGGAGTAAAAATCGTCTTCAGTACCTCCATAGCCAGCGTTTTTAAAGATGTTATAAAGAGCGGTCTGTCCTTTTTCGGGCTCTTTTTTATCTTCTTCTCTTTCAATGTAGGTGACGCCAAGTTTTTCTTGCGTCAAATCCTCTTTTGCTTCGTTCAGATATTTTATATTTTCGCGTATCTGTTTTGCTTCTTCTGTTCTAAAAGACTCAATCAAGTAGTCTTTTACCTGTTGAATATCTTCCGTATAATCTAAACCTAGTTGATTAAGAACTTTTTCCCATTCTTCTTTATTTTTTGAAGGGTCTACAGATTCAAGTAAATAATCTGCATACTCTTCTGGAGTGACAAACTGCATAAAACTTGCATCTCCATACAGCTGTTTTCTAAGGGCAAGTTCAGCACCAAAATCTGTAATTTGTTTTTTAAGCTCCTCTGTAGGAAGAATATCCTCTGCTGGATCAAAATTAAAAGGCTTTCCATTCTCGTCTGTTTGCAAAAATCTTCCTTTCACCTGATAATGTAAACGAGCAAAAGCCTCGGGATCATTTGCAAAGTCCCCATCCAGGCCATAGCGGTATGCTTCAACAGCCCAATTAATCCCATCTGAACCCACGTTTCCTTCTTTTGCGTTTGCAAAATCTTGAGCAACAGATGCTTTTTGCAATTCATATTGCGCTCTTTTTTCCGTACTAATTTCTTTCGTGTTATTGCTAATGGGGTCAAAATAAAAAGAAGCGTTGAAATCTTGAACTGCTTTTTCAGATTGTTTAATCAAGTCAATAAAACTTTTTGCTTTTAAATCTGCAATTTGCTTAAGCTTATTGACAACTGTTTGTGACTGGAAGATATTTTGCTCTTCTTCTTTTACATCTAAATAACTAATAAACTCATCCATGGACTTTGACTGATCAAAGCGAGGTTTTAAATAATTGTTGATAAAAGAAGACACGAATTCTTTTTGTGATTCAAGATTGATATTGAACATAATCTTTTTAAAATCTTCTATGTTGTTCACATCCAAGGGATTACCGACCTCTCCGTAACGTTCTGCTATATCTAAATACAGAGGCTTTGTTTTATCTGCTGATTCGTCTTTGTTGTAATTTTCTATTTCTTGTTTTGCTAGATCTTGATATTGTTTAATTTGTTCGTCTGTGTACTCAGCAATATCATATTGATAGTTTTCATACCTTTTCAACAAGGTATCTTCAAACCATTTTTGCCAATTATAAAGAGTTGAGTTAGAAGAAACTCCTGTTATTTTTTCAATACTTTTTTGCACATCACTTTTGTAATCAGCTTTATCGCCAAGCATAGCAAGGATGCCCCCAACTCCTGTGTCACCTAATATTGAATCAGCAAGCGTTGAATTGACGGATAGAACTTCGTTGTACCCAGGGAGATTTTTCATCAAACTTAAATTAGCTTCCTTAGCTTTAGCCTTCTTAAGTTCATTAATACTTGTCTTGAGAACGTCTTGAGCAAGTGAGCCTAGCTGCTTTTCTTTTTGTGCATCAGCAGCGGAAAGCACTGTAGAAAATTTCTTTTCAAGTAAAGTATCAACTTCTTCTTCATTAATTAACGCACCTGTTTCGTCGTATTGCGGAGTAGAAAAAATAATGCGCTCTTCTCCAGGGGGGCCTGAAATGCCTAGCACCTGATCTCGATAACTCTGTCTTTCAACGTCTGTCAGCCTTTCTTGGTAGCCCCCAGCTCCTGTTGAGGATAGCCACGCTTCTTTTGCTTCTGGCAACACATCATTTCCACGCTCACCTGCTTGCCTCCCTTGTGTCGTGTAGTGCCAGTGCAAATAAGAATCTTGGCTATAACGACCGACGATATCCAGATCAGGCAAGGTACGTCCTGCAATAGAAACAGCGTTTTGTGCTGCATTCCATTGATCCGTAGCGGTTTTACCGCTCTCTGTGTTTAAACGGTAATAATCTGCATCAAAGCCGCCCACCAAAGGTTGAGCACCTAGTGCAACTGGGTCCCATGTCGTCAGTTTATTTTGAATGTAGTCTTCATCAAAAGATTCAATTGCTTTATCAATAAAGGAATCATATTCTTCTTGAGAAAGTAATCCTGTATTTTTTAACGATTCCAGAGAAGATGTGTCTAAATTTCTAAGAGTTGAAGCGTAACTTCCTTCTTTCGCTAAACTTAATTTGTTTGCAGTGCTTTTACTCCATTCATTTATTGTTTGATTTTTACTATTTAGGTTCTTATTTGTTTGGTTGGTTTCATCAGCCAATGCCTGCGCTGTGTTTGTATTGTATTGATTGGCTGCTGTGTTTCTATTTGTACTTTGTGTTTGGTTGTACGCGTCTGCAGCCTCCTGCCTACGCACTAAATCATTTTGATTTTCAGTTGCATTTGAACGTAGTGTATTGAGTTCGCCTGTTAGCCTTTCTTTTTGATTATCTGATAACTTATCAACAAGATTCCCTAGCTGTTCTCTTAGTGTTCCATTATTGCTAATCTGTTTATCATTCCACTTGTTACCTGTTTTTTTACTCCAGCTAAAATCGATTACCTTTCCTCCGTCAACTTTTACCCAAAATTTAGTAGAAGTGTTTCGGTTTGCCGGATAAGTACCTGAAAAATCTCCTGCATTTTTATAGGGGTAGTTTGCCGCAAAATCACTTGCAGCAGCAGGAGTAAACGCAGATGCAAAATCTGCAGCCGAATAATCAGTCCGTGCATTTGTAGGAAACGTCTCTGCTTGCCAGCCTCCTTCTTGTGTCCAATAAGCCATTGCCTAGCACTCACCAAAAATAAAAACAGATTCTTGTTTGATCCAGGCTTCAATCCTATCAAGAGTTTTGGCAGAAAAGAAAGTTTGTTTTCCAAACCAACTCTTCATATCTTCTGATCCTTTGTGCGCGTTACAACGGCGGCAACAAGGAAGGAGATTATGACGGTTGGAAGAACCTGACTTAAACCTTGGCACGATGTGGTCCAGGCTTGTGGCAGTATCTCCACAATAACCACACTTATGATCCCAGGCTTGATATATACTTTCTCTAAAACGTTTCTTGGCAAGTTTTGGTGTTAATTCAACTAGCAGGGCGAGGGGCTCGTGCTCGTTGCAAAACATGCTCTTCAATTGCCGTTAATTTATTCTAATTTCCCCACACAATTTCTATCGCAAAGAAAAGAGATTAAAGTTTACTTAAAACCGTTGACACCCCCTTGACCCACGGTAAGTTATATGAGTAACCACCGCCACACCAATGGCTAAGCACCCTGGCTGGGTCTCTGCTCAGCAAATCGAAGACCTCTTAGGTATTGACCGCAAGACGCTCTTCAAGTACCGCGACGATGGCACCCTGAAGCTGGGTCCCCATTATGCCGCATTTCCGGAGACCCGTTCCAGGGACAGCTATCGTTGGAATGTGTCAGCCGTCAGGAAACACCTGCAAAAGCAGGGTATGATGCCGGTAGCTGCTTGAGTTGCCTATAGTGATTCCTGCGCATTTTATGTGCGAGTACTAGGTCAGTAATGTTGAGCTCAACATTCTGAAGAGCCATAGCCTCGTACAAGGACGAACGGATGGACAGTAAACAGCTCTGCACATTGCGGGGCTGTTTTTCTTTAAGACCAAACAAGAATGCCCACTGTAGATGTAGTGGGCGAACAAGACGCTTTTTACCAGGGACAGATATGGAACGATCTGGTCCCCAATCAAAGTCAACTAACTCTTCTGGCTTGAGGCCATAGGTGGCAACCATGCCATAAAGCCAGCCGATGTCTTTGGTTTTTCTGCTGGATACTAAGCGGAAATACTCATCCACTATCCGCTGATCCAGGGGCGGTTGGTGAGTCATGGATCTTATGAGCTAAGTAGCCGCACCATACCGAACGGTGGGTCTAGCTCGCAAGGGGCAAAGAAAACCTTAATAAGTCTCGTGAGACTTAATGTAAGTATACAGCAATTGTTACGGTTTGTAAGAAATCCCGTCTTTATCAAACATCGTAAAACCTTGCATCACAATGAATTGGGTAGGCACATTAAATAATTTTTGCATCATTGGCATCATCATTGGTGATTGACAGTTGTAAGGCGGCACATCCATTTGCGAAAGGGAATAACGATTTAGATCCGATGCCTGCAATGACTTTTGCTCACTTTCTGTTTCATCAACAAGTTTTTGTTCCCACGCGGCCATACTTCCGATGCCCACAGGGAAATCAGATGGCTCTGGCGGAAAAGTATTATCAGCAAACTTAAGAGCGTAAATATGTTTGCAATAACGCAACTCATCGAGTAGTGGCTCCCAGTTATCTGTGATTGCTGTAATTGTTTGCTGATCACTTTTGTAATCTTCATAAGAAGGCATGCCATCTGCAGTGGTGCCTGGTATAGCAGGTGTCCCTGTTTTTCGTGTATAGGTCGCACCAAAATCCCTGTACACACCAGGGTTGTCTCGTGTTGCATTGCGATCTACAGCAGAAGGAGCCACGTCAAATGGAACCGTAAATCCGCTAGGAGCGTAAACCGTCATCTGCCTGTTGACAGAAGCGGAGGTCATGGCACTGTTATTCAACACGCCTGCCAAAGTTGTTTCTTCGTATCGACCAGGCTTAACAGAAGATGCCCCACTACGTGGATAAAGTTTCTTCATAGGTTTTGTGATGTCGCGCATGAACGCGAAATCACGGTGCGTGAAGTCTTGACACGAACAACAAAACCTTGCACCCGTAATGAGATAGCGACCCACGGTAAATGGCTGGGGCGCAGGAGAGATATATTCTTTATCAGGTGTGATCTGAACAGAACCTGATTTACGAAGCGTCAATACACCAGTTGTTGGGTTTGTTGATACCAAGACGGCTTGCGTATATCCGTATCGCTTTTGGGTTTGAGGATCAATGGTGTCACGATCAATAATTTCACCATCAACTGTAATAACACGATCCTCAAGAATTTCACTGTCCAGTGGAGTTAAACCACCTGGCACCCCTGGGACTGCGACAAAAAACGGTGGTGGTAGCGGATTGCCTGCGCTCCAGGATCCCGCAAGCTTGACGTACCAATAATTAGCATCTTCTGTAATTGATTCAATGAATAGTTTTTGAGTGCTGATGGGATCCGTTAGTTTGTCGCTACGCATAGAACCTGCATAACGCCAGCCTGCCCAATGCATTCCCATCTCTTTATTCTTAGTTGGGAATCCAACAAATGTACCGGAAACGATGGGAGCCGGGTTTGCAACAGAACTTGGTGTGCCAGAAGGCACGGGAATCTGATATTGAAAAGGATAGTTGTATCCGTTATCAAAAAAAGTAGCTGTAGCTAACTCATAGCCACGACGCCAACGAGACCAGGCAGATTCCCTGTTAGCAGCATAGATGGAATCCGGAACTGAACCTTTAGAAAATTCAGTCGTTATCGGTTTAACCGGCCTTGGGTCAAAGACTTCAGACCGGTTGAAATTACCAAAAGAGCTTCCACTCTTTTTGGCCATGATCAGAAGAAACCACCCTGAGCAATAATATGTGCACCTGCGGTGTAACCAGAAACGTTGGGGCCATCAGGGAACACACCAACGTAAATACGATCGCCGCGTTCCAGGTAGATGCCTTTGTTGCGGAGCGGCGCAGTAGCACCTAAGCCTGCGGTATTACCTGCCTGTGCAACAGGAGCAGCAAGTTGTGGCATCAAATCAGAACAATCGACTGTGCCACTATTTGCGGGAAGAGTTTTTGCAAACAACACACGGTAATCACCAGAAGCCGGGATCGGGACGGTTGTACCACGAGTCTGGTAGAACACAAAGGTTACTTCTGGCTGATAGCCGTAAGCAACCCCGTTGTATAAGAAACCTGTCGCTGTGCCGCCAGAGTATTCAAGTGTGGTGTTGATGCCTGTAAGGGTGGTTGCACCAGTGTATGTGTAATAACCGTAACCACTGGCAGGAGCGGTATCTACGACCCCAGTGGCAGAAACAAAAACAACTTGACCACTGACAAGAGATATAACAGTACCAGAAGTCGACGCATTAACGGTGTAATCCGGTCCACGATAGAAATCATTGCGGCTGATTGTGATGGAATCAACGACACCGCCGCTATTGTTATCTTCTTGCAGGGCAGCGTCCATATCGACCAAGATCGATGGAGCTTGACCGCCCTGCACAAAAAGAGTATTGGCAGTAGAACTACCAACGGTCTGTGTCGTTACGCGAACCGAATCAAATAACGGCCGATCGATAAACAACGGTTGCTTGTTCGAGCTAGTTGCGGACAATGTTCTACTGCACTAATTATGTCTATTATAGACCTGTCAACGGTCTTGTTAACTGCATTAGATAAGACGATTGTGGTGTCAAGCGTCCTGCATCAAACACATTTTGCGTAACAGGAGGAAGTTCTCCAAGTAAACCAAGTACTTTGGATCCAACACTTGGATTAGATCCAAGAAGCTCACCAGCAAAAACTTTAAGTAATTGCTGAGCATCTACTTGAGGTGTTTGTTGAGGAGTGACTGTTTGCCCTTCTAACGCACCTAACTTTTCGTAGATCTGCCTAGCTGCTTGTTGACGTTGTTCAGTTTTAGGAACACCAGCACGTTCGAAGTCTGTTAAAAAGCGACGTGCAGATTCTTCCGGAGAGACAGCGCCACGAAGAGACTGATCCGCCCTCTTTTCTGGTCCCTGTAATTCATGGATAAGAAAATCAGCTTGGGCTTCAATAGAGCCTGGATCTAATCCTTTTTGCTTGGCAAAATTAACTAAGTTTTTTTGCCTGCCACCTGTCCATTGCGCTAAGCCAAAACCACCGACACCAAGAGGTCCGCCAACTTTTCCGCCTTCGTTGATGCGTGGATTAAATCCAGATTCAAGCTGAAAATTACCAAGTATGCCCGCAATCTGACCACGGGTATAACCTTGCGCCTGGAGGCGTTTAGCGATAATAACAGCGTTTGGATCCAATGACATGGCTGGATTAACTTTGTTCTCCTACCCAATTTGAACTTGCCCTGAGACCGGGAATAAAAACGGTTTGCATTGCCAACGTTGTGGCCAGGTACACAAGGGTGCGTTTAACAAATTTAGGGCAGAGAATCATCGGTTTAAAGCAACAACACTGGCCCCCATGAATCAAAGATTCGTGTCCAGCTGGTTGGGCTTACACGCTGAGCGATGCCAAGGAATTATTGACCGTATTGACGAATACCAGTGAGACCAAGGGGATCACTTCCTAGACCGCCAAGGAGAGCCTTTTTATAGGTCTCAGCCAGTCCTTGAGCTTGATCTTGAGGTGTAGCTGCAACAGATTTTTGTGGCATTGGTGTCACTAAAGAGCCGCCACCTGTAATTGCATTGAACATTGCCTCGGTAGCTGAACCAAAAGAAGGCAGCTGTCCAGGCATTGGTGTCACATCTGGGCGTACACCAAACTCATTGGCAGGAGCAATGGCATTTAACATTGCTTCTGATTCTGCAGGAAGAGCGGGGACTGGTGTGCCACCAGGATACAAGGTGCGTTGAATGGCTTCGTAGCCAGATTGTCCGGGTTTTACTTGCTTAGCAAGATTGCCATATTTAGCAGCCCAGATCTCCATTCCTTTATCACGCAAGTCATTGCGTAACTGACCAATGTTTTGGAACTCAGGATTCTGTGCAGTTAATTGAGCAATCCGACTGCGTTCTGCGTTATAAGCCTGTTCTTCTGGCGAAAGCTTAGCTGGAGGCTGTGCAGAAGGTGGTTGTGTTCCGCCAGGGGCAGGTGGCTGGCTACCAGGTTCCGTAGGAGATGCTAATTGATCAGCTGAAAAAATACTGCCGTATTGACCGCCGATCTTTCCGGGGGCACGTTTATAAATAAGGTCTTGACCACTTTGTGCGGGATACCAGGTCTGTCCACCAACGTTGATTGGTCCGCTCCCAGCGGTTGTTTGATTCCAACCACCTTTACCTAGAAGAACCTCTTGGCCTTTTAACTTGGCTCCATACAATGTTGGGATGGAACCAGCTCCGACTCCTGTTAATGACTGAATGGCGCCAATAATTGGGTCGGCTGGCCGAGCACCCGAAATACCTTGTCCGGAACGCAACTGATCAAGTACTGCTTGTTGTTCAGCAATTCTTTGATTGCGTCGTGCACTAACGCCTTGAGTACGTGGCATAACTACCTCCAAACCTCATGTAAATAAAGACGTGTGCCCACTGAAACATCGGCAGGCCCTGGAAGCGCCTGTATGAATTCAGCACCAGAGCGTTCGTAACGGTATCTGGCCTGGAACGGATCCTTGTAGTTAGGAACGTAAAGGATGCCGGCTAAACGGTTGGTTTCGTAGAGATAAATCTCGTCCCAAACCTTGAGTGCCTCTTTGGCATTACTGGAGCGAATCGTACGATCCACGTCACCAGCAATACTTTCAAGGCGAGTAGAAGGCGAAGTGGCAACCTCGGTCTTCTTTTCAGCTGTGTCGCAGCGACCAATTTGAATAACGATCTTGTCGTAAAAGTACGAATCTGGGACCGTATTCATTGCTTCTTCAAGCCGCGCGAAGTCACCCGCCGGCACGGAAACCGTGAAGTAGCCCAGATGATACCGGACTCTACTTTTGTCAAAGTCGCTGAGTTGCACAGCCTATTTCCGTATGTTTTCAATTATAAACGCTAGTTATCCGTAGATAATTTCATCTAATGGACCTGAGCGAGCGTATTGCATCAATGCAGAAATATTTGATTTTCTTGGTGCTAAAGCACTTGCCATCGTTGACTCCATCAACTGTTGTTGCAGTGATTTTTCTTTAGGTTGTACTGCGTTAAGCAAAGAACCAAACAAAGCTGCAGCAGTAGCTTGTGTGTTAGCTGAGCCGGGATTTTCAGATGAGATTGGACTGCTAATGGTCGGCATCACATCTGTTAATTTACCTTCTGGTGTTTTGTATCTACCAGTGGCAAGCCACTCAAGCTGTGGATCAGTAACAAATTTTTTGCCTTCTAGAGCCAGGTGAACATGTGTATCGTGTCCTGGATCACCAGGGCCTAAAGCTTCGTTAAACAACCCTAGCTGCTTAGCACGCCAACTAAGCTCACCAGTGCGTTGTTTCCAGGGTATGGGTTTTCCTCCTTCATAAGCGGGTGCAAGATCAGGGCGCCAATCAGTAACATCAATGGCTAATCCTTTTGGATGATAGCCAGTGGGAGAATGGCCTCCACCAACACCGCCAAAAGCAGGGTTTTCTGCTACACGTAAACCAAAACGTTGAAGAGCTTTGCCAATATCAACAATTGATCTTTCAGCCATCGTATGTTTTATTTTTAATTGTAAGACTAAAAAACCCCTGGTTTCCCAGGGGCTTGGTAAGGAGATGAGTATTAAACCCTGATCAGGTCAGCAGCAATGACTGCATCCCAGTCAACTCGCCCAATTTGTTTTAACTGTTCGAGATTGTTAAACCTTTCACCCGATAAGGACATCTGAAGATCTTTAATCTCTCGGGCTGTTTTCAATCCAATGCCTTTGATATGATCAGCGATCATTTGGGCGGTAGCTGAATTGATATTTAAACGGTTGTCCGGGGGGAAAGTACGTGGCTCTTCCTTAGCAGCTTTATCTTTAACCTGAAGAGTTTTCACCGTTTTAGTGGCATTCTCATCAGGGGTAAGCTCAGTCTTGTAAGCGGTATAAAGGCGACCGTCCTGATCTTCGACCATGAACCAATCGCCGTTATCCCATTCGCTTACAATCTTGACGCGTGCACCTGTTTTTTTGTGCTGATAAAGCATTGCTGCTGTAGTTGACATAAGACCAGTTATTCACTGGTCTTAGTTTAACCTAATCAGCTAACAGTGCGGCCCAGGAGGTAGCCATCAATATCTTCGTAGCCGGCAGCTTCGTCAGGCTGGAGATAGCACACTTCAACCACGAAGTAACCAGTACGACCACCAGAGGCATCACCACTGGAGATGTACCAACCACCCGAAGTGGAGGTAGCGGTTTGCGATTCGCGAGCCTGGACAGTGTAGGTGGCAGCAGAAGTGATCTGCTTATACACGTTGCTGACGGTCACACCAGCGGCACCAGTAGCAGTCAGGAAAGGCTGAGTGCTATAACCTGCGCTACCAGCGGTAAAGAAGATCTCACCAGGCTGAGAGCCAGAGGTGGTGGAGGTCAAGTTGGCTTGTGCAACAGCTTCACCAACGTTACCAGTAGAGGTAAGACCGGTGGCAAAGGTGATCACGTTGCCGGTGGCGGCATACACACCAGAAGCAACACGACCGTCACCCCAGCCAGAGGCCACGGAGATGGTGGCGCGATACACATAAGCAGGCAGAGTGCTGCTACCAGAAATCACCATGCCGGTGATGTCGGGGCGGGTGTCGTCATTCCGATAAGGGGAAGGAACGATCACGCTGCCGGAAGCGACTGCACCACCACCAGAGGTAGCGGTAACGGGCACATAACCACGCTGCTGGAAGTAGCGGTAGCCAGGGACGGCCAGCACCGAAGTGGGGCCTCCCTTGGAACCGTTGTTGGTACCGTCATCGTTGGTGTCGATGTTCTTGTACCAACCGTTCAGAGGTTCTGCCCAGTTACCTGGGAAGATTTTTTTAGCGGACAAATAGGTCATTTATCTTTTCCTATGTTGGATTTATGGTTTGTTATCAGACAGAGCCGTCGTCAGACACGAAGCTGTAAGCAGTGGTCACGAAGTCCTTGTTCAGGATCTCGAAGCCAGCATACAGTTGCCAGATCAGGATGATGAAACGGCTGAAGTCGTCGTTATTGTTGATGAGCACCTGGGCGTTAGGACCACCGATACCCACGCCAATCGACTGAGGACCGAAGAAGTAACCTTGAGCCACCTCTTGGGAGCTGTAGGTGTTACCAGTACCAAAGTCAAAGGAAGCGGTGACGTTCTTGGTCGGGAAGTTGGTCGACTCGAAGAACTTCACACCTTCGAACTGAACGCCAGTCGGCATCACAGGCTCACCAGCCAGGAAGTAGCCCTGACCAGCTTGGGGACCCATGTAGAAGCTGGCGTTGTTAGGCATCATGGGATTACCCATGTACATGCCTTGACCAGGATTACCAGCGTAACGGGCGATCTCACGGAAGTCGGCATCACGACGCAGGTGCATCATGAAGGTAGGATCACAGATGCAACGATACAGACCATCAGCGAAGGTCGGAACGTTACGCTTGCGCAGATCCTTAACAATGGTCAGCAGGTCGGTCTTCACCTGGAACTGCTGAACTTCGTTGCCGTACTCGGTGGCGGTGTAAGCAATACGACCAGAGGAATCCTTGGTCTTACCGCCAGCAAAGTAGTAACCACCTTGGGTAGTAGAAGCGGCACCATTGGCTTCAGCTTTGGCGAGTTCGTCGATGAACACGCGATCACGCCAACGGCGATAGTCGTCAAGCAGCGTCAGGCTACCGATCGACTGGTGGAACATATTCAGGTTACCGGTGTCCAGCAGCAGACGCTGGGCGGTAATCAGAGTTTCACGCGCAATCTTGAAGGTAGAAGGCTGTGTCGGATCGCCCGGATCTGCAGGACCGGTGTATTCCTTAAGCACCACCAGAACTTTCTCCTTGGTGATGTTACGGCTGTTAGCGGTACCGATGGTTTGGTCGGCAATACGCTCACGGCTGTCCTTAGTACCAGGGGTACCCCAGAACTTGTAGCGGTCTAACTGGACGGTTTGACCAGGCTGACGGGTGAAGTCATGGACCACCACGGGCTCCACTGCCATTTCGGCAATGTAAGCAGGGTGAGGACGGTAAAGTTCCGCACCCAGAA
>Ga0208161_1000579_pt1 | contig 20620 bp, 20 predicted proteins | sample CB_VirMetaG_3_FD_184538 | JGI IMG/M metagenome (GOLD analysis project Ga0208161, IMG submission 184538) | Freshwater to marine saline gradient viral communities from Chesapeake Bay - CB_1508_1S Viral MetaG (SPAdes) (version 4) | ecosystem: Environmental > Aquatic > Marine > Coastal | place: USA...
TATTACTTTTATTTACTGTTAGTAAACGTAATCTTCTACAGTCTATTTTAGAAGATTGTAAAAGTAGATATTGCGAACATCATGAAGAAATAGTAGAAAGTTATCTTAATGAAATTGATTTAGCATTGGATAAAGTTGAACTTGATAAATATTTAAAACTATGATACACCCACAAATTTATGTAGGCTTAAAATTAAAGCCAAAACAAGTTAATTTAATATCCATTTTCGAAATGGTATGTGAAAAATTAAACGTACACCCAAAGGAAGTAAAAGGGCGCACCCGATTTGAAGAAATTGTAAGGGCTCGAATTGTTTACTCAATTTTAGCGCTTAATAGTGGTTACAACTTGCGAGAGGTTGGAACATTGATAAACCGCCATCATGCGAGTATTATCCACTACAAAGAGGAATTTAAGTACATGAAGTACAATCCGAGATTAGAAGAGGATTTTAATAAATGTAGGGTATGATAGTGCTATATTACATTTTATTTAAGATATTTGTTACTTATTTAGAGATATTAGATTTTTTCAAAAAATATTTTTAACTTTGTAACTCATGTTTTAATTGTTTAAGCTCGGGGACGTAAGCGCCCCAGCTTTTCTTTTAAAACCAAAATAAAAAACATGAAAAAAGCATTAATTTTTTTAGCTAAAATATTACTATTCCTGATTTGGTTTAGTGATAGGGCTTTACACTTGATATTACCACATCGAGAACATCCAAAGTTTAACGATTGGTTTAAAGTCTGGAATACTGTTAAATACAGCTTTATAAGGTTAATTATTATTGGAATTATAATTTTTATATTTGTATGAAAACCGAAATGGTAAAAATATCGGAGGTTAAAAACAATCCGAACAACCCCAGAGTAATAAAGGACGATAAATTTGAGAAACTTGTAAGGAGTATTAAAGAGTTTCCAAAAATGCTCGAAATTCGTCCCATAGTAGTCAATGATGATATGATTGTATTGGGTGGAAATATGCGATTAAAAGCGTGTAAAGAAGCTGGGTTAAAAGAAGTACCGATTATTAAAGCCAGTGATTTAACCGAAGACGAACAAAGGCAATTTATTATAAAGGATAATATAAGCGGTGGCGAATGGGATTGGGAAATGCTTAATAGTGAATGGAATACTGAGGATTTAGAAGATTGGGGTTTGGATATGCCTACATTCGGTGATGAGGTTGATTACTCAATATTGGATGATGAAAATATTGACGACATAATTGACGACATGACTGCCAACGTAAAAAAAGCTATCCAAATTGAATTTGAATTAGAGCATTATGAGGAGGCAAGTGAATTAGTTAGATTTTGGAGAGAGCAAAAGGCTTATGTTGGAGGGATGATTATGGAGTATTTAAAAGCAGAAAAAGATAAATTATGAAGCTGAATAAATTAGAGTATAACCGAATACAATTTTACGCAAGAGAAAAAACGAGTGATGAAAAAACATTTGATGAGGTAATTGTAAGGAATGTTTATGAAAAAAAGTATTTCAAGATTAAACCAAAAGAACATTGGATTGATTTAGGGGGCAATGTTGGTGCATTTACCTTAAATGCTATTTCAAAAGGTGCAACAGTTGATGTTTATGAGCCAGACCCATTTAATTGCAAAATGATTGAAAAAAATCTAAAGCTAAATAACATGGACGCCAACATACACAATTTAGCAGTTGTAGCCAATGACATGAAAAAAATGACGATGTACGTTGGAAACAATATGCAAGTCTGGAGGAACAGTTTATACAAAAATTGGGGAAATCAAAAATTTACTGTTAATTGCATAAATTTCAATGATGTTATAAAGCAGGAACATTGTGTTAAAATGGATATAGAGGGAGCAGAAATGCCAATATTAGAGGCCATGAACGTAATGCCTAAGAAGATGGTTTTTGAATGGAGCTTTGATATTGATATTTCACTTACCAGATACCGAGAAATTGTAAAGAAGATGGAGAAAAATTACCCAAATGTTCATGCTCCAAGTTATTCAAATGATTTTGTTGAATGGCAAAAAAGTTGGTTTCCAGCTTGTGCAAATGTTTTTAGTTACAGATGAAAAAAGTAGAACTAATAAAAGTAGAACACAACGTAAAAATTGGGCAAGAATGTGGAGCATTTACACCAAACGTTACAGAGGATTGTTTTTTAACCGAGAATGGCAAGACAATCGGATTCTTTATTAAGGACATCAATAATTACTCTAAAAAATTAGCAGATTACATTGCCATAGCAAATAAGGAATTTAACTCTAACAATGTCCCAAAGACAAAAATGGCAAGAGCAGGAAAATTAAGAGCGTTACAAATGGGCATGAGTAAAGAGGAGGCGCAAAAGATTGATGTCGAGCAAATGAGTTGTATAATTGGCTCAGTACCTCCAAAGGCATTAATGATGAGAGAATACCCAACAAGGTCAAGTGTACATAATGAGCCAAAAGCAAAAACATTTGTAAAAGCAATGTTATTAGCATGTAAAGAGGCAGAAAGCATTATAAAGGATTTGACTCCAGAAATATACAATGAGCAGATTAAACTAATAGAGGAGAATGTACCTAAAAAATGGAGGTTCGGAAAACTATTTACAAGCTCAATTTCAAATTACAACATCTCGGCTCCTTTTCATAGGGATGCAGGTAACGTTCAAGGATGTGTAAACGTTATTATTACTAAGAAACAAAACGCAAAAGGAGGTAATTTACACGTTCCCGATTATAATGCAACATTTGATTCATGCGATAACTCAATGCTTGTTTATCCTGCATGGAAAAATGTACACGGAGTAACACCAATAGAGCCAACTTTTGAGGGGGGTTATAGAAATAGTTTGGTATTCTATCCATTAAAGGCTTTTAAAAATTTCTAAAATTACCTATTTTATTAAAAATACAATGATAAAACAGTGATTTATGGCAAAGGAGGATAATTTAAAATCATATAAGCCCGGACAAAGTGGAAACCCAAACGGGAGACCTAAAGGAAGTAAGAACAGAAGCACCATTGCAAAGTATTGGTTAGAAGTAAATCAGAAACTTAAAAACCCTATTACTGGGGAGGATGAGACAATGAGCCAAGAGGACTTAATGACGTTGGCATTAATCAAAAAAGCAAGAGAGGGTGATGTATCTGCATATAAGGCATTGATGGATTCAGGGTATGGAGCTCCAGTACAACAGATTGAGCAACAGCAGACCAACATTGACCTTTCTAATCTATCAACAGATGAAATAAAGGATTTACTAAAGGATGAATAAAAAAGAAGTAGTTAAGGAAATATTAAGAGCTGAACTCTCAAGACGTTTGTTTTGGGAGTTTTGTCTATTTTATGACAAAGAGTTTTTCGGTAAACGATCTTTTTTAAAACAAGTTGCAGACGGTTTCCAATTAATCGAGGACGGTAAAATAAACAGCCTTTCGGTATCAATGCCACCAAGAGCGGGAAAATCGTATATAACAACACTTTACAGCGCGTGGGCTTTAGGTAAGAGCCCACAGGAAACGGTAATGCGTAACACTTGTACGTCTACTTTATACCTAAAATTCAGTTACGATGTGCGAAATGTTGTTAAAAGTGAAAAATTCCAAAAGGTATTTTCAAACGTTAAATTATCAGACGACAAAGCAAATCTACATGGGTGGAATACAAACCATTCAAGACAGGTTGGATATTTCGGTGCTGGAGTTCATGGAACAATTATCGGATTTGGTGCTACCAAATTAGCTATTACGGATGACCTTTATCGAGGTTTAGAGGATGCTTTATCTGATACAATTAATGACGGAATATTGCAATGGAAAGAGGGAACGCATGATACCCGAATTGAGAAAAGTTGTAGCCGAATTGATATTGGTACACGTTGGAGTATAAAGGACGTTATCGGGCAAAATATGGATGCTAACAGGTACGATTTAAGCATCGTTATCCCAGCATTAGATAGTGAGGGTAAATCATTTTGTGAGGACGTTATGAGCACCGAACAATACGAAGATATAAGGGGGCGAATAAATCCCGATATTTGGAGCGCTGAATATATGCAAGAGCCAGTCGATTTAAAAGGTAGGCTATTTAGTGGACTTAACAAAGTTCAAACTATCGATAAAACAAAAATAGAGGGCTACGTTGGTTATATTGATGTATCAGACCAAGGAGCGGATTTTACAGCAATGGCAATAGGTGGAATAATTGGAAATCAAGTGTATATTGTTGATTACGTATTTACCCAATCAAACACCGATATTACACTACCTTTATGTGCTCAAAAGTTAAATGACTGGGGCGTAAAATATTGCCGTGTTGAAAGTAATAGTATGGGGGCTATGTTTAGCCGACAACTGCAGAAATTAACTAAAACGCAAATATTACAGGTTAATAACACTACAAACAAGATTACAAGGATTATAATGGAAAGCGCCTTTATAATTAACTCCTTTCATTTTTTAGAGGTTAATAGTATAGATTACCACCAATTTATTGGTAATGTAGAAAGTTTTAGTAAAGAGGGTAAAAACAAACACGACGATGCCCCCGACTGTTTAGCTGGGTTATCAATGTTTTTAAAGGGCTTATTTCCTAAGCTATTCCAATTATAGCCCTTTTTTCTTCCTCAGTTAATTCAACTCCAGCCTGTATAATTTTATTAAGTGCATCCGCTTTAGAATTTAGCGCCTGAGCTTTTAAATTCATATCATCTTGCAACACCGCAATATGGCTAAAATCAGGCTTTAAATATAAACCTTGCGATGATAATCCTAACTGCTGGCTAATTGTTGAGTACATTTGTTCTGTTTCAGGGATGATAGTATCTTGGTAAGCCATACGCATTGCTTGTTTAACTTCGTTACCATTTGCCAAAGTACCGCCGTTAACATTTGAAAATAAATTGTAGCTTAAACCGTAGGCGTCAATTATTGCAATTTTATCTTCTGTTAATTCCTCGAAAAGCATTAAATCTTTAGTTGGGTAACTCATAGGCGTCCAGTTAACATCCGCCTCAGTCATAACTAATTTATCTTTTGAACGTCTTAACCAATCTTGTTGGATTTCGTTTTTTTCTTCAGGCGTCATTGGTAATGATCCACCCATATCCGATTTCTTACTTGATAAAATACCAATTGCACCTATATTTTCCAATATGACATTACGCTTTTTATAAGATGCCATAATATTTGACAATGGATATTTAAGGGTTTCAATTCTATTTTCAACGTTGATTAAATTGATGCCGTCTGGAGTGTTCATGTACACCATATCTTTAAGCTCAATAGTTTGATATTTTACACTATCGTAATAAAATTGAAACTCCTTAATTAAGCCATCCACGTCAATTTGTTCTAATAACTTACCTGTTCCAACTACTTTAATTTTATTCGCTGGTAAAGGCACAATTAAGTTACGAATATCAAATGAGCGAACAGGACAATAAGCAAAAGAGTTGTTAAATAAACCATCGTTAACACTAAGGCTGTAAATGACATCCGCCCAGCTTTGTGTTGGATTTGGACTTGCAATTAAATCAAGCGCCCAATGTTGTTCAATTATATTTCCATCTTCGTCGCAAAGTAAAGGCTTACCGCTCGACATCATTAAGGCACGTTTATTAATTACCGCCCTTAGTTCAGGAATGGTAATATATAAATCGTATGGTTTTGAAGTATCAACCCATTGGGGGGTTGTATTGCCCCAGAATTGATTAACATTTCGCTGTATCATCTTTAAAAGATTATCGTTTTTCCCCGATGTTGTGCCGAAAAGTGAAGTCCAAAAGTTATCTTGCATAATATTTTTTTAAAAAATTGTTATTTTTTTTTCAAAAATACGTATTTTTACCAAAAAATTTGTATAATGAGTAAACTAATTAATGGTTATAATCTAAAATCACTTACTGAAATTAAAGATATTTCGTTGGGAAAGCGTGAAGTTGCTATGTATTTAAGCAAGTTCGATGTGTTAGATAGTGATAAAGATATTATAAAAAAAGGTGCTTTTGCAAGGAGTTTAAAAGATAGGGGAGTTGATAGCCCGAGCAATAGAAAGATTGCATTTTTACGCCATCACGACTGGCAACAACAGATTGGTAAATGGCTAAAATTAGAGGAAAATGATTTAGGTTTATTTGCCGTTGGTAAATTGGGTACTTCAACAATGGGCGAAGATGCATTACGAGATTATGAAGAGGGAATAATTAAAGAACACTCGATTGGATTTCAATACATGACTGATAACGTTCGAAAAGTTGACAATACAGACGGCTCATTTCACTATGAAATATTTGAAGTTAAACTTTATGAGGGTTCGGCGGTTACTTTTGGAGCAAATGAGTTTACAGAGGTTTTAGCCATTGGAAAATCTGAGAATAAAGTCCAATTAGTTGAGAAACTAAGTAAAGAAATTGATATAATAACTAAAGCATTGATAAATGGTAGAGGTACAGATGAACGCCTTTATAATTTGGAAATGAAACTAAAATACTTAAATTCGCGTTTAATCGACCTTGCAATGATGCAGAGTGCTATTAGTTCCAAAGCACAAGCGGAGCAAATCGACAATAAACCAAATTTTGATTGGAACAAATTAAATAATTTATTGTAAAACTAAAATTTTAAAAATGGAAGAAAATCAATTAACACCCGAACAAGTGGTGGCAAAATTTGAGGGTAAAATTGCAGAGGCTGTAAAGGGCTTCGTACCTCAATCGGAATTAGATGCGGTTAAATCGCAATTAGAAGCTGTTAAATCTTTAACCGAAAAAAACAGCGGTTCAGATGAATTAAAAGTAAAAATGGTAGAACTTGAAAGTTCAATCAAAGCTTTAAAAGAGGCATCTAAGGAAGCTCCTAAAAGTGCTAAAACTTTAGTTAGCTTATTAGCTGAAAAATCGGAAGAAATTAAAACAGCTTTAAAGTCAAACAAAAAGTTTGAATTAGCATTAAAAGCTCAACAAGACCCAACGGACATTGGTACACGTACCGATTATGCTACTTTCTTACCGGGTACAATATTCAAACCTGTAAGAGCTACGAGAATTATTGATTTATTCCGTAGAGTTCCTGTATCAACTGAGTATGTGAAATACAGAGAAGAAAACGTTGTAACTAGAGATGCTAAAGTGGTTGTGGCTTGTGCTACTTCAACAAGTACGACTAAGAAAAGTTGGGTTACTAGAACGGTACAAATCCAAAAAATCAGGGATATGGTTGACCTGTGCCTTGATATGGTTGATGACTATGCGTTTGTGGCATCAGAAATTGAGCAGTTAGTTGGGCAGTCAGTGAAATTAAAAGAAGATAGCGAAATTTTATTAGGTTCGGGAGATATTTTGTCAATCGATGCAATTTCTTCGGAGTTTGATCCTGCAAACGTTTTAGCTCCTTACACTGGTGCGTTTACTTCTGCAACTTTAGCTGAATTAACTGCTGCAATGAAAGCACAAATTTACACGTTCGGTCAAGAAAATAGCTGGAATGCTGATACTATCGTGATGAATTATAACGACTACGTTAAGTTTATGCACCAAAAGAACAGTCAAGGCGATTACTTATTACCAAACTTTGTAATGAGTGGCGATGGCGTTTTAAACGGTATGCGTATCGTAACTTCTCCATTAGTAACAGCTAACAGTTTATATGTGTTTGACAGTACTAAAGGCGAAATTTTGGATAGACAAGGTGCAACTTTAGAAATGAGCTACGAAAACAACGATAATTTCGAACACGAAATTGTTACTTTAAAAGTTGTTGAGCGTATTCAATTCCACGTTGCACAAATCAACCAAGATGCTTTTATGAAGTGTTCAGATATTGCAACTGCATTAACAGCAATTACAGCTCCTTAATCTTGAACTATGAAAAAGGTAAAACTAATAAGAGATTACAATGGTAAGAAAAAAGGCGAGGTAATAGAAGTTACCGAACAAGTATCTTACTTTATGTTAATGAACTCTATTGCCGTTTTATCCGATTGTTCAAACTGTGAGGAGTGTGAAGACTGTAAAAGCAAGAAAAAGAAAACCAAAACAAAGCCCTCTATTGATAAGGGGGCTTTATCTTAAACTTAAATATGAGCTTACTTAACATTACATATCAAGACTTCGGAAAGGGCAAATACGAGCTACATAGTGGAATGTATGAAGCGCCTAAAATACAGGCTTATATTGACAAATACGAGCGCCAATACTTAGTTAAATTGCTAGGTGTTGAATTGTTTAAATTGTTTGAAGCCGATTTAGTTGCTGGTGTTCCTCAAACAGCTAAATATTTAGCGCTTTACAATAGTTTTGAGTATGATGAGGTTAACTGTGGGATTTATATTTCTGAGGGAATGGTTGAAATGGTTAAAGGGTTTGTTTACTATCAATACCTTAAGGATATGACTAACGTTGTTGCGGTAAGTGGAAATGTGCGCCAAATGGGGGAAAACTCCGAGAATGTAAGCACACTTAACACTATGATTTATACAAGATATAACGATAGTGTAAGGACTTACAAGGCAATACAGAAATTTATTTGCGACAATAATAGTGATTATTTAGATTATAACGGAATTAATATTGGTTTAGCATATTGGTTATGATAGAGGCAAGTGAATACGTAAAGGATTTAGTTTTAAAAATAGATAACACCATACAAGGAAGTTATGACCCCTTAACTGGTAGAACTCTAGTTTGTAACACTAAATGGGCACGTATCGGAAAGGTAGTTAAAGATGCTGAAGATAAGGAGTATTTGGTTACGGAATTAGTAACAGATGAATATTTGGTTGCTACTCCATTAATCGGAGAAACTAATTTAAGCGGTTTAATTTATTTGCCTGAGTTGTTTTTTATAACTGGTACTAAAAGAGCTACAAATACCGAGTGGACTATTGCAGATGCTAATTTGAGTAATAAACTACCTTTAGTTTGGTTACTTGAAGTAATTAGCGAAACAGGATTTGGCAAAATGTCGGCTGTTGAAAAAGAAATGGATTTACGTTTATTTTTTTTGGATGAAACCGACCCAAGCCAATACTATACAGCAGACCACAGGGAGCAAGTAGTTAAGCCAATGCAAAAGCTAATGTTAGAATTTATTAAGGTGGTCGAGATTGAACGAACTTATAAGCCGATTGAAAATTACAGATTTAAAACTTTCTCAAGATTTGGCGTGGAAAACGACAAAGGAATGTTACAAAATATCTTAGATGCGAATTTGTCGGGCGTATCTTTAGAATTAACTTTAACCCGATATAAACTAAAATGTAAATGTTAAAAAAAATAAATTATGATAGGCTGTAATTGTAACGTTGGTTTATCCAACACAGGAAGACCGAATTGCGTACCTGTATTTGGTATCACTTCGAGTTTTATTATGGTACCGTTATTCGCAAATGACGGAACTAAAAATGGTATTGATTTAAGCACGGCTTTACCAACGTGGAGCAACTTAATCAATGAAGCGGATGCATCAAAGCGTTGGTTTCCTTTACCAGCTTTTGAAAATGTAGAATTACCTAAAGCAGATAGCCAATTTGAAGAGGCTAACAGCGGAAGAATGGTATTCTTAAGACAAGGTAAGCGTTCATTTGCTGGAGAACTTTGGGCTGAGGATAGCACACCAACTTTATTAGGTAAGTTACAAGCTGGTAGATGTGTTGACTTCGGAATGTACATTGTTGATGTAAACGGTAATTTAATTGGTTCAGAGGTGGACGGTTATTTATACCCAATTCCAGTTGACAATCCGAGCTTTGACCCGAAATTTGCATTTGCTACGGATAGCACAACGCAAAAAATTATGTTAGGATTTGACTTTGACAGATTGTTTGATGAGTCAACTATGTACATGATTACAGTTGAAGAGGCAAATCAAGACTTTACTAAATTAGAGGGCTTGAAAGATGTAAACTTAATTGGTTTAGCGTGTACAACTACTCAAGCATCATTTAGTGCGAAGTTAGATTACGGTACTGCTTTAAACAAAATTAAGTACGTTGGAGCTACTGCAACTGCTGATTGGAGTATTGAAAATATCACTCAAGCGGTAACATTTGCTCCTGATAGCGTTACAGAAAATCCTGATGGCACTTACGTATTGGATTACTCTGTGAGCGGTACAGCATCGGCAAGTGATGTAATTAAGGTTTCTGTTGTTAAAATTGGTTTTTCGGGTTCTGCTACTGATACAATCTAATGGAAGATATTAGAGTTGGTAAACACTCCTTTAATTATAAGGCATTACGCTCGATTAGTCTTGATGTGGCTTTGAGTAGTTTCACACATATTAATCGGGCAATTGTCGAGAGGGCGTGGAAAATAGCAAATCCAGAAGATAAAAAACCGAAAACCAAAAAAATAAAGGGGGCAAATTAGCCCCTTTTTTTTATCTTTGAAATATGATAGGAAAAACACCCATTGATTTACATTTAAAACGTGCATTGTTGCTCGATAGTGCTAAGGCATGGATTGAAGCAAATACAGATGAATTACGCGAATTAATCGTAAATTTGATACGTTATAACCAGTTAACGGAACAGGGTGTAAATAGTGAGGGTAATATTATAGGATATTACAGCCAAATGACTGAAATACTATCAGTGGGGCGAAAAAAAAGAGGGGAGCCGTATGATTTGAACGATACTGGCGAATTTTTTCGAAGTATGTACGTGCAAGTGTTGGCGGATAGCATTGTAGTAAATGCAGATTACGCAAAAATGGAGGACCAAAATTGGTGGAATATTAATATTTTAAATTTAACGGATGAAAATTTGGAGGTTTATATTGAGGAAATTAAAGCAAATTACGTTAAGGAAGCAAGGCGAATATTGGAACTCGATTGATGAAATGCCGTTATACAATTGGATAAAGTGTAATAATGGTAAATTGGAATTTATGCGAAAGGGTAAAGGAACAGCTAAAGAGGATTTAAAGCATTTTAAGTTGATTTACAACGATTATTTAAAGGAATTTGGATTAGATAAACGTTATAAAAAATATTTGGAAATACAGCGAAAAAAAGCACTATTACAAAGCCAATATATTTTAACAAATGATAGGTTTAAATTAACAGAAATTGAAATTGAAGACACAAAGTTAAAGGATTTAGAGGTGCATTTTGGAGACGGAAAAAGCATAGAGGTTATTTTAATGCATTTAGGAATGTATTTAGGCTATAAATTGGATATAAAAACAACAACAGTAAAAGAATATTTTATAATTTTAAACGAATATGGCAAATCAAATAAAACGAAGTGAAATAGCTGAAGAGGACTTATACAAAGATATAAGAACATCTGCTGAAAAAACAATCGAGTACGTAGAGTATTTGAACGAAACACTTAAAGATACAGCTAATGTAATTCAAAAGGAGTTAAAAAAACCTTTGGATAATACCATTGAAAGCATCGAAACTTTGCAAAAAGGTTCAAAGTTGATGAACGATACAATGGAGCAAAGTATTGCATTAGATAAAGCAAAAGCCGATGCAATTAAAGCGCAATTACAAGCAGAGGCAAAATTAAAAGCCATCGAAAAAGAAAAGTTAAAATTAAAGGAGCAATTAATAAATGCAACGGATGAAGAGGTAAAGGCAAAAATAAAATATCAAAAAACAAGTGCGGAACAAAAAAAGATACTTGCAGATGAGATTATAATGAACGATAAAAACGCTGGTACTTTAGAAAAGTTAGCAGCGCAAAGCCGTATTTTAAGACGTGAAAGGGAGAAATTAAACTTAGAAACAGATGAGGGCAAAAAAAGGTTAAAGGAAATTAATGACCAATTAGATGAAAATAACGAGATTATACGAGAAAATTCCGACGCTTTAAAGCAACAAAAAATGAACGTTGGTAATTATACCGACAGCATTAAAGAAGCAACAGGGGAATTAGGCGGTTTAATTGGTGGAATAAAGGATAGTATTGATAATATTAAGCAACAGGCGAAAGCTTTTATACAACAAGCTAAGGCGGCAGATAGTTCGGCTAAAAAAATGAAAGTTTTAGGCGCGGCAATGAAAGCTACTTTAATTGGTTTAGCTGTAGCTGGAGTTGGTGCAATTACTTCAGCGTTAAATGAAACAAATGCAGGGTTGTTAGCAATGCAAGGCACAGCCCAACAGGCGTTAGGAGTAGTTCAACAAGGTGGTAATTGGTTAATGGATGATTTTAAAATATTAGGGTTAAAAATTGAAAGAGCAACTTTACAAGTTCAAGAATTTTTTAATGGCTTTACTGATACGCCTGAAATCCAAAAACGATTAAAGGAAATTAAGGAGGAAATAGCGAATATAAATAAAAAAGATTACGACCCGGGAAAAACAGCCGACAGTATAAAAAAGGCTATTAGGGCAAATATGGAATATGAATGGAGTTTAGCCAAAACGAACGAAGAAATAGAGCGGTTAATGGGTATTGAAGAAATATTTAGTGACAGAGCTGGGGATATGACAATTAGTTTTGACAAACAACGTCGGGCGCAGGACCAATATAATCAAACGATAACCAAACGTATAGAGTTGGAAAAAGATTTGGCGAAACAAAACATAGACGTACAAGCAATTAAAATACAATCTCAATTATTAGAAGGTGGTGAAAAATACTCATTACAACAAATTAAAAATTTAGAATTTTTAGAGAAAGAAACTTCAAGAATGTTAATTAATAATCAAACATTATTAGAACTAGCAGATGCAAAGCGTGAATTAGTAGCTAAAGAAAGCGAATTAAATAATGCTCAAAAGAAAATGGCAATGGAGCGCAGAAATACCGAAAAAGATGATTTTGAAAAGGAGTTAGATTATGCTATTGATATTTTCGATGTTCAAAAAACGGTAAATGAACGCGTAATGAACATGGAGCGAACGACTTTAGAGCAGAGAAAAAAAATAATAGCCGATACAAAAATATTGGCAGACAGTTCATTTGCAAATCAAATTGATTTAGTCAATAAATACACTAAGGCAAATATTGATTTTGTAGAATTGGTGGAAATGAACGATGAAAAACAGATACGTTCAACTTTGAAAAAATTCCAACTAAACGAAACTACGCTAACGCGTATAATGGAAATTATAAAAGAACGTAAATTGGTGGAGCAAGATTTTGCAGACTGGAAAGCAGAAACGGATGCTAAGCAATTAGAAAAAGACCGAGCAATTTTAGACAGTATTCAAAGTATTGAACAAGAAAATTTTGATTTTAAAGCTGAAACTTTAGATAAAGAACTTGAAAAATTTAAAGAAATAAAGGATAAAGAATTTTTACTAAATAAAAAAATTGACTTAGAGGCAATAGAAAGTTTTAAAAATAGGATTAACGAAATTAGGGATTTAAAAATTAAACAACTTAAAGACCAAGCCGAATTTGATGTTCAAATTGCTGAAAAAGAAATTATAGAAGAAGACCAAAAAGCAAAAAAGATTGAGGAAATTAACAATAAGCTAGTAAATGATATTTTACGCGTTCAATCTGAGGCACTAGACAAACGTTTGGAAATCGACAAAGATACTTTAGAAAAAGAAAAAGAGTTAATGCAACGTAGAGCAGAAATGCAAGTACAAGCATTACAGAGTTTAACCGACTTAAGCAACGAGTTAACCGACCGTAGAATTGCAAAAATTGATGAAGAAATTGATGCAAGTCAAAGGAGATTTGATAGCTTACAAACTTTGGCTGAAAGTGGTAATATTTTAGCGAAAGAAAGTATGGCAGAAGAAGCTAAATTAATGGCCGAACAAAACAGAAAACGTGAACAGTTGGAACGCAGAAAACAACGCATACAATTAGCTAGTACAGTGTTGGAAACGTATTTAACAAATTCGGCAAATCCAGATGTTAAAAATCCGTTACAAAAAACAATAACCGATACGGTGTTGTTAACTGAATTTATAAAGTCTTTACCAGCGTTTTTTGAGGGTACAGAAGATACAGGAAAAAACGGTAAAGGAATAGACAACAAAGGTGGTTTTTTATCTGTATTGCACCCGAATGAGCGTGTAATTACTGCCAAACAAAATGAATTAATAGGTGGAATGAGCAACGAAGATTTAAGCAAATTGGCGTACAACTACCAAAATGGAATGATACGAAATATAACAGATACGCAAATTGGGAGCGGTTTTGTTGGGGTTGAAATTTTAGCGAAAAAATTAGATAGTTTGGAGCGTACTATTGCTAACAAGCCTGAGCATACTTTACAAGTTGAGCAAATAATTAGCGGTGCAATGGCAATTACTAGGACCACTAAGCAAGGTAACACTAAAATTTATAATCGTTACAGAGTATGAAGCATTTTTTAAATGGGGTGGAAATAGCACCACGAAATGTATTAGAAATTGGATTAATTACCGACTATACTGGCAATCCTGAGATGTTGCAAGTTGATACAGATACTATTATTTTGCCTCGTGAGGGTAAAGATATAATTATGCAACATATTTTAACACAAGGTGTATTTGAGGGTATTCCGTACACTATTAAATTGGACGGTGTTACCTTAGATTATTATGTAGATTTAACCGAAAGTTTAAATATTAAAGATTATGAGGTTGAGGTAAAAATAAAGAAGCGTAAAGGCTTTGATAATTTCTTTGAAAATGCGCAAGGTTTGAGCTTTGAGTTAATGGCAAAAAAAGGAGTTAATTTTGATTTTATCAATATTCCATACTTAATTATTCCCGAAAATCAAACAGAAATAGCACTTACAATTAGTTTGGCAAGTTACGCATTAACAAAGGAAGCTATACAAGCAACTAAAGATTTGGTTACAGCAACGCGCGACTTAATAGAGGCGGTTACTCCTAATGCAAGTATTCCACCTGTTCCGCCAATAGGCGAAATTATATCTTTATCTTTGGCGGTAGTTGCTCAATTAGCGTACACCATTGCTGTTTACGTGGCTTTAATTAAGTTACTTAATCAATTATTGGCTTTGGTATTTCCAAAAGTTAGATTTTACAAGGGTGCAACCATACGAGAATTAATAAAAAAAGGTTGCGAATTTTTGGGATATACTTTAGACAGCAAATTGTTAGATGCATGGCAGAATTTAACCATTATGCCAGTGCCATTGATTAAGGAGAAAAAAAGCATTTTCAACTTTATTCAAAATGATTTAAATTTTAGCTTTACAAAAGGCTATCCAACGGCGCAAGATAGTGTTAGCACTTTAGGAGAGTTGATTAATGCGGTGGAAATTCAATTTAACGCGCGAACTAAAGTGTTAAACGGAGTTGTACAAATAGAGCGTAGAGATTACTGGAAAAACATTAGTTTAAATACTACTTTACCAGCTTTAACACTGCAAAATGAAAGACAAAATCAATATAGATTGAATACGGAAGAGGCGTGGAAGCGTACATACATACACTACCAAGTTGACTATTCCGATGTTCATACCTTAGATGCGTTTGACCCGACGGATGCCGAATATAGCACCGAGCCTTTGAACGTGATTAATTCCGATTTGGTAAGTATTCGAGGTTTTAACGATGTAAATATTCCTTTTGCTTTAGGGGTTCGAAAAGGCGAGTTAAATTGGTTGGAGAAATTTTGTAAGGCATTTCTAAATTTAGCTGATGCGGTGGTTGGATTATTTGGAAATAACATAAATTATTCGGCTTTAATTACCAATAGATTAGGAGTTACCCAAATTAGCCAACAATATTACTCTGTTACAAAGTTGCTTTATGCGGTTAATGGTAGACAACCAAGTAACTACATTGATAAGATTAAAGCAAGTAAGATTTATCAAGATTATCATAAAATTAATGAAATAAATATTAACGGTTACAAAATTTATTCCGATGTACCTATGCGTTTAAATCCACAAGAATTTATATCTTTGTTGGATAACAACTATACTTATATTAATGGTGTGTTGTGTGAAATATTAAGCATACGTTATACGGATGAACAATCAAGCGCAATAATAAGCTATAAGGAGCCGTATAATTACGCTGATGGTAAAGTAGAAATTTTAACAATTAATCAATAATGGAAGACGTTTTAAAAAATTTACAGAATTTAACAACTCAAATCGAGAAAATCGTGGAAAAACAAAATGAGGTTTATGCCAATTTGGATGATGAAACTTTTGAAAAGGTTAAACAACACCAAGTTGATATTAACGAAATGATGCGAGATTTAAAATCGGGAAATTTTTTAAAACTAAATAAATTCGTGGAAAAATATGCCAATAATAATAGAAAATAATAACTACTCAAATGCTTTTGGTTATAGTGGTGCTACTTATACGAGTAATAGTGGAGATAAGACGACTTTAGAGCTAACATTTGCCGAATTAATCAGGGTTACAACTTTGAGTAATCCGTTTAGTTTCGACCCTATTTTAAACGTGCTTACAAGTCCAAGTATTAGCTGGGTGGCTGAGGGCTTTAGAGTTGGCGACATTGTCAAGATTACAAGATACGACAATGTAGGAGCGGTTATAACTACCCACGAAGCAAATGTAACAAGTATAACGGCGTCCGCTTTAAATGTGGATAGTTGGGCGACTAACTTATTTTACGATATTTCTGCGAATGATATAATGGAAATAGTGCCGTTGGTAACTTCGGGCGGTGCTGTAAGACGTAGGGATGATTTATTAATTGAATTCAATCATGCATTAAATGACCAGCAAGGAAGTAGTACATCATTAATTGATGGAGAGAAAACGCAGATATTTTTTAGCGGTTTATCTTCATTGGTAGGGACGCAATCGGGGATTTTAGTTGGTAATCAATCTGGGCAATTCTTGATAGATGCTGAAATTGAATATATCGGGTTAAATTCCGATAATTTCCACCAATATACATTAACATTTGAATTTGTAAATTCGGGACTTTATAATCCTGATTGGTTCGCTTTGGGCGACTGTTTAAAGGTTTTTATTCGTGGTTTGTGGTCCTCATTAAGTGGCGAGGTATTTAACCGCGCTGAATTTACCTTAGATAAACAAGCAAATACTGGATTTATCGGCGAAGCGAATAATATAAGCGTTCCAACTGGCGGAAGTGTAGTTACTGCAATTACCGACTTGAAATTTAATGAAGTAAATAATGTTGTATTTGAAGTTAACTTAAATGGAACGAATATAAACGATTTGGCAATCGGTGGAGCTTATTTGTCAATTGATGACAGCTACTACAAAAACAAGCCAACGAGCCAAACAAATTTAACTTACTTACTGCCAACGACAATAATAAGCGCTCCAAACACTTATACGTCCGAAATTAATTCGGGTGGACAATGGGAAATAACAATTAACTCCATTACTCCAAGCGGTGGCAATGCTATAATTGATGCCGATATTGAATTTAACGGAACGTTGCAAACATTTTTAGACGCAAGATTGGATGATAGGTTGTTTTATTTTTGGGTAAAAATTGGAAATACTAATCATTTTTTATATAACGGACAAGTAAATAAAAGTTTAGAGGTTGGAGGGGCTTTAGTAATGATTAGTGATTTTGGCTTTATCGACCATTCTCAAAATGTAACAAGTGCTAGTGGCGACTTAACTGGATTTACTGCAGATATTGAGGACGATGTGGCGTATTATGGAACGTTTAATTTAGAAAAAAACAAAACAAGTTACGAAAATATAAATTTAAGAGTTGAAGCGTACAACACTATTACTGAAGATAGCTTTATTTTACAACAAACTAATTTTAGCTTTAATTCTGTAATTTATCAAAATAGTACAGGTAAATTCTTACTTAATTTAAGCGCTCCAATCAATAACGATTTACTAAATACAAGCGAAAAAAAGAACGCATTAGTGCAATTAACAGGTGTTGAAGATGTGAGTACGTACGAAGTTAGTATTTACTACCCATTTATCTTAAATTGGCGATATTGGTTGACTTTAAGTGGTGTAAATTCCGATTTTGCGCCAAATTATAATCAAGATTGGTTTCCTTATGCAAATACAAGCAATTGGGTTGTTAGGTTTACGGTTGATTTAATAGATGACGGTTTAACATTTACGCACTCAAATGAAATTGGAATAAATGATTACGATGCAAATTTCGATATTAATTCAAGTTTAGTACTTAAAAAACAATCGGATAATAGTGTAGTGGGTTATATTCCTGAGGGCGAGTTACTTTATATTGAAAGCACTCACGAAAAAACATCAGGAAATTGGGACTTTCAAAAGGTTTGGGGGCAAATTACAGTTGAGCCAAAAGATGGCGCACCGCGTTGGATGTTATCAACTATTATTGATTATGATAATAACATTAACAACCCTTTAGCACCAATTTCAGGATTAAATGTAAGTTTTGATATAATTTCGGCAAATATTTTAAATTTTTCTTGTAAATTTGATGCAAGTAAACTTGATACAAGTAACGGTGTTAAAATTACTGCTAAAGTGAAAGAGGGAAATGAAGATATTGTAATTATAAACAAAATTACAAACAACAATGAAGATAAAGTTACTACTAATGATGAACTTAAAATAATGGCATAATATGGCTGGAATTAAAATACATAATTACCCGATTGAGCGCACTAGCTTTGGCGATGATGACTACTACGATATTGATTATTGGACTGGAACGGCGTATGAAACTGCTAAAATAAAAGGAAGCGTTTTAAAATCCGCTTTAGGATATTCCTTTATTGATATTGCGACAATTATAAGCGGTTATACATTGTCGGCAAATGATGCTGGTAAGGTAATTACAAACTCAAATACAGGAGTAGTTAGGAGTTTAGTAGTTAATAACACATTATCGGGCGCTGGTAATTCGTTTCACGTGAAAGGGCGTGTGGCTATACAACCGTTAACAGGTGTTAATATTGATTTACCCGACGGAACTACAATTACAGAACCATCGCAATATAATTGCGAGGCAAACACACACTACGTATTACACCGTAAAGCATCAACTGGTAATGATTGGGTATTATCAGCAATAAACAAAGATACGTTAACAAATTTAGGGTTATCCGATTTGGAGCAAATGGATTTAGTTCGTGTTTTTGAGGTTTTTGAGAATGGAGAATTAAAATTTATTACAAATCATGCTAATTCCGACGCTATATTTAGAGTTGGAGAAAATAGTGAGGAACGTTTTGGCGAAATTACGTTAAATTCAGAAACGTTCAATCAAACTGTTGCGGTTCAAAATCCAGCAAATGACGGACAAGGAATAATTACAAGTGTTAACCCAAATGTGTTTGATGTTGACAGTAGAGATGATATAACAGACGTTGGCACACGTAGGAATAGGATTTATTTTAATCCTCAAAGTACTACGTTAGAATTTACGGATAGTGGGCGTTTAATTTTAAGAAACAGCGGAGTTCCTGAAAACATATTTGAAGATTTAAGCCCTACGAAAAAAGGTTTACAATATAATGCTGACTACTCGGCTGATTATACAGATAGAAGCTTAGTTGATAAAGAATATGTTGATGATGCTATATCTGCTTATACACCAACTGACTTTGATTATATTGATTTCAATACTGCTTATACTCCAACTCAACAAGAGGGTAGATTACATTGGGATGCAGATTATGGTACATTAGACGTTGATTTAGAAGGAAATAATATAAACTTAAAAGTAGGTTTAGATAATTTATATTACATAAAGAATCAAAGTGGAGCTACAATCAATAAAGGAACTGTAGTTAGAGCTGTTGGTACATTAGGTTCAAGTGGTAGAATACTTGGAGATTTAATGATTGCCGACAATACTATACCGCATTATTTTACTTTAGGTATTGCTGGAGAAAATATATTAAATGGTGATGATGGCTATGTTTATGAGTTTGGATTAGTTAGAGGTATAGATACTACAGGTACTCCTTATAGTGAAACTTGGGCAGATGGTGATATACTTTATGTAAGTCCTACAATTCAAGGTGGTTTAACAAAAGTAAAACCTACCGAACCTAATTTAAAAATTCAAGTTGCAATTGTAATAGATGCAGATGCAAATGGTAGCATTTTTATAAGACCGAGTTTAGGCGAAAAATTAGAAGATTTACATAATGTTGAAACTTCAGGAGCAACTAATGGTGATTTAATTGCATACAATACTACAGGTGGATATTGGGAATATACAAAAACATTAAACGGTAATTACATTGTTAATGGTAATGTTACTGCAACTACATATTATGGAGATGGTTCAAATCTTACTGGAGTTAGTGGCGGTCACGAAATATATAGTCAAACAAGCACAACAGCCTTACCTCAACAACCTGCTTTAAGATTTAAAGGTTATTTAGAAGCAACAGATGACGCTGTTAATAGTGAAAGTGTGGTTGATATTGCATCTGGTTCATTGGCAGTAGCTAATACTTCAAGATTTGATTTAAATGGTAGTGGAGATGTTGATTTAAAAATAGCTCAAAACAAACTACTAACAGGAGATATTAATGGTTTTGCTACTGAACTTACTGTAACTACGGATAGTATATTAGGTTTAGATACTAATAGTGAAGTTGTGGAATATGAAGTTGTTGAAATTTATAATATTTTAGCACAAACAGGTGTTATAGCAGATGGACAATTATCATTAACAGATATAAATGGAACATCAGCAAATTTAAAGGCTAAATTTGAAATAAACAGTATTGCAATTAAGAATACTACTGCAAATGGAGTTACTA
>Ga0208161_1000580_pt1 | contig 20620 bp, 46 predicted proteins | sample CB_VirMetaG_3_FD_184538 | JGI IMG/M metagenome (GOLD analysis project Ga0208161, IMG submission 184538) | Freshwater to marine saline gradient viral communities from Chesapeake Bay - CB_1508_1S Viral MetaG (SPAdes) (version 4) | ecosystem: Environmental > Aquatic > Marine > Coastal | place: USA...
GAAAGATAGTTTGGAATATTTGCAAATCTCATTAGAAGTAATTTACGGTTGGAACATTCAGCATTCGCTGTGCCCTCTCAAGGGGATCGCTTGATCCCTGGTTACTTGAGATGTGATGAATGTAACTGGGGAACTTATAGTTCCTGGCGTAAATCAATTCTAAACGACGTTGATGCTCCAAGGCTGCAGGATCCATTCCTGTTTGATCAGTTTGAACAACAGGAGCAACAGGTTGTTGAATTGGAATCCCTCCAGGGATGTCGCCATAAACACTTTGTTGTCCACTTCCTTCAGGAATAATGCTGCGGGTAACAGCTTGCGATAAAGGATCAACAACAGCAGCGCCACCAGCAATACCAAGACCAAGCTTACCTGCGCCAGCTGCTAATCCTGCTAACCGCGTAGCAGCACCTTCTTTCAATCCCATTTGCCCTAAGCGCCCAGCAAGTTGTCCTTGCATCTGGCTGACTCCTGGATACAAACTTTTAACTCCAGCAAGAACCCCGCGCTCAATGGGTCCACTCAAAGCACCAATGCCTGCAGAGCGGACAAGTGTTTCACCAAGCGGTGCGGGCCGTCCGGTTAGAGCTAAAGATAAACCTTGCTCCAGTGCAGCATTCATTGCACCTGTTTTAATTGCTTCTCGTGCAAGAGCTTTGCCTCCAGACGGTGCAACAATAGGAAGCAGACGTTGACCTGCTAAACGTAGGGCTTGACCGATCATGAGATTGCAGTTCCTTCTGAACCAGGAAATTTCTGTGGGGATTGAGCAGGTTTAGCAGCAAAAGCACTAAGACCTTGAGGATTAACACGTTCTTCCACTGGAACAACTGTGCTCTTATCGTAATTTTCTAAGAAGCTATTTAGATAGTCACGACCGCTAACTGCAAAAGGATCCTTTCCAGTTTTTGGAATAATCTGTCCACTTGCTGAATCACGCGTTAAATCAAGATCTTCTTGAAAGTTTCCGTATTTCTTAACTGGAAAAATAGGGTTAGTATCTTTCAGATTGGCAACAAACTTATCCCGAAATTCCGATGCACTAAGCTGCTGGTCTACAAACGGACCCAGCGTACTGCCAGCTTCACGCTTACCTGCACGAAGTAAAAATGGAATCTCAGTCTTGAATGCCATCAGTTACCTTTCTTTTTCTTTTTACGCAGACCAGCAAGAGTCTTTGCTAGTTGAGCACGCTTAACAGTTTTCTCACTGTACTTATCTGGATCTTTAGTAACAGCTTCTGCAAACTCATCAGTGCTCATGCCTGCTTTCTCTGCCTGAGCAGAAAAGGCGCCGGGTTTTTTAATGGCGCCTTGAATCCAGTTTCCTTTACTTTTAGCCATTACTGAAGAAGAGATTTAACCTTAGCAATTGTTTCTTCTTTGCTTGCTTGACCAGAGATCACGTCTGTTAGAAGATCAGCGGCAATCATCGTTTTAGGACGGTCAGCCATTGTTTCATACTTGCGAACTTTATCTGCAGCTACTTGAGGCAGCCAACGCTTAGTGATTTCAAGAGTTAACTCTTTCAGTTCAACAGCGCTCAGGTGACCGTCAGCTACAGATTCAATTGCAAGCTCTACTGCAAACTCGACATCAGAACCGCTCCACGAACGTATATTGCGCTCCAGGAGAGGATCAAGCACATCGTAAACCCGTGAAAGAATAGGACCGTACTTAACTAAGTTACGGGCAGCAAGAAACTGAGATAACCAACCGACGCCAGCAATTAAGCCAGCGCCAATCAGTACAGCCAGGATTGGTTCTAGGGTTGTCATAATTACTCCCTAATAAGAATTATTCTAAATGTCACAACTCACCACGCAGAGCTTTACGAACTAACTCATCACGTTGACGCATTAACTCAACCTGTTGAGCCCGTGCACTTCCTTCAGGAATGGGTCCACGACGAGAGAACCGGGTGCCAAGAGCAGGATCAACGCCAGCCTCACTAATTGCACCACCACGCACAATGCTGGCAGGAAGCTCGGTACCCATACGACCCCTAACTCGTTGACCGCTCTGACGCAGCGCTTCAATCTGACGGCGGCGTTGTGCAGCCTTCTCACCGCCCATTGCTTGCTGGCTATAAGCAAGACCCGAAGAAGGATCAATACGTTCAGGCGTTGCTTCTGCAATTTGCGAAAGCATCGCAGGATCAAAGGAAGCAGAATCAATTACATTTGCTGCTACGCCTTTAAAGGTGCGGCCTTCACGTCCCATGATGCGTTGAGGTTCAACTGCAGTTCCACGAATAGGAGTAACAGCGCCAGTAGCAATCTGCATTGGGCTAACATCTTCTGGACGGAACACTGTTGTTTGACCGGTCAAATCATCAACGCCTTTATAAAGAACAGGAGTAACGTCTTCTAAAGAACCAGTACCAAGTCCAAAGGTCCGGCCTTCCATTCCTTCAATAACTTCACGGCGACGACCAATGCCACCAGTTTCTTGACGACCTGCACCACCACGAGCACGCATTTGGTAGTACTCACTGGTTGGAATGCCTTGCACTTCAGGAACAACACGAGAGCCAACAACTTCACCGGTAAGTTCACTAATGACAGGAACCTCACGAATACCTTCAGTGATTTCAGGCTTTAACTTGTAGAGAAGTTGAGAAGCTTCTGCTTGTTGTAAACGATTACGTGCTGCTTCACTTGCACCAGCAGTTTGAGTAAGTAAACGCTTAGTACGCGGATCTAACTGTTGGAGTTGTGCTTGGGAAGGTTGATAAGTAGAAGGAACGCCTAACTGTTCAAGAGCACGTGCTTTCATTGCACTTTGCATATTGAGTGCAGCTTGCAGAGATTCGGCTCGAGATTGAACAACAGGAATACCAGTCTGCGGATTTACTGTCTGGCCAAATGCTTCATATAAAGAACCCGTGGGGACACTTTCGCCAGAAGGAAGAACAACGCGGGTTGGCATTGACAGGGATTCACCATAAGCCCCGCGAATTACACTGGGATCACCAGTTGCCTGGAAGATTGCTTCTGCTTGCTTCTGTGCAGTAGCAACACGTGGATCAGCAGAAAATGCGCGTTGCGTACCAGCAAGTGCTCCGGTTGGAATAGGACGTTGCGGGCTAAGAAGACCGGTGAGTTCTGCAGCTTCTTGAGCACCTTCCTCAACAGTTCCGCGAGGCAGAACGGTGTAGCGAGCAGGGCGTCCTTCAATAGAACCTTGCACTGGAGTAAAAGTTACACCAGCAGCAGATGAACCTTCTGGACCGGGGAACCGACCAATAACAGAAGTCTCAGTGGGAGCAACACCAGGTAATGCAGAAGGTGCCTGTGTAATTGGAGTGCTATACCCGATCTTCTGCGTAAATTCAGCAACACGCTCTGCAATATCAGGATCAAGACCAGCAGCACTGCTCTGCGAAGGAACAACACTCTGCATTGCAGGTGCTGACATCGTTTGACCGGCTTGACCAAGAGCAGATTCACCCCAGGGGTCGGGAATCCTGGATTTAACCTGCTGTTGAGCGCGAACACCCACAGGAACAACGTTTTGCTCCCGAACAATGCCCGGTGCTACGTCATCAATTGCCGAAATACCGTGTTGTGCAGTAGCAAGGGTCTCATCAACCGCTTGACGGGTAACAAATTGGGGGCCAGCTGCCTCATCTGCTAAACCAAGGGCGGATTTCAAGCCAGATTTAGCGCGACGCCCCAGATCACGCACCATTCCACCGACTTTGCCTACCCCTAAATCCCTACCGGTTGCTTTTTGCAGTCCGTAGGCGCCAGCAGCAACACCACCTACTGCTAATGCTCCTAATGCAGCTTTTTGTAGGAGCGATGTTGGCTGTTCAACTCCGCCATAGCCTGTCTCCATGGCGTCATCAGCGTAGTGCCTGGTGTAATGCTGCCCAGTCAGGGTGTTATTCAGCTGCCCAGCTACTTTCGGAATGTTGTTATCGGGTGTAATTGGCGATTGAAGGAGTGAATTATCACCATAATGACGAACAGATTGTGGTTGATCGTAAACAATATCTCCTTGGAAACCTTCAAAGCTATTGAAACCCTGGAATTTACCAAATCCACGGTTAAAATCGTACACCTCAGGAGCTAAACGCGCCTTTTCTTGCGGAGTAGAGGGATATTTATTACCAGTTGCAGCTGCCCACAGCGCATAATCCTGGGGAGATACGGGCATAGCTATACAAATTACATCTATATCACCAATTTTAGATGTAATGAACACGGCTTAACGCCAGGGCGGCACCCCTAACTGCCTTTAAAAATGCCTATTTGGGGTGAAAATCGCGGATGACATCAAGCTCGCTATGCTCGCAAGAGGTGCTGGGAGGAAAAAAAGAAAGGTGTGGAGTGTATGCTCCCTGCGGTCGCATTAACAGCCGAAGAGAAAGTTTAATTCGGATGTGTTCTTTGGTTTTATTTACCATGACCTACGCAGCAATGCTTCAGCAGGCAGCGAACAATGTTTACGCCAAGGATTCTATTGGCGGAGCACCAATCTGTGGTGTTTTGCCACAGTGGTTTGTTGAGCAGTTCGAGGAGTTTGTGGCACTTAAGCCCGAAGCAGCTGGCTGGAGTCAGGATCAGGTCGAGAATACAATGGCCAGCCTTTGGGTTCTGGACCCCGAAGATCTGATCTGAAAGGCTAGGGGGAGCAACCGCTCCCTCCGGTCGCTACACCTTGGCATATAACACTTGCGTTATACCTCAAAGCCTCCGAGCATAGCACCCTACACACCTACACTGTACAACACCCTTGTACAAAGTTTTCCACAACCTTACATTCCCTTAAAACCCTTGCGCCGCAATCGATCTCAGCCTTTTTGGCCAGGCAAGAAATCACGTTTTGTACGCACGAATCGAGAAATGAAGTTTTATCTATAAAAGATATTGGTTTTATTAACGACTACTTGCACGCTTCGAGGGTTGCTTCCAGGAGATTTTTGATCTCTTAGACGCAGCCTTTAGCTGCACTTCCACTTCTTTGCATTATAGGAAACCTAATGCTTCGCATCACCAACACCAACGGTTTATTGCTGTCAGATCAGCGTGGCCACTATCTATACGATGGGCGCCAGGATGAGACTGTTCTTATCCAGAAGCCTGCAGGTCCAGTGCGGTTCAGCCTGGAGGACATGCTCAAGCTCTGGGCTTCCTACAGCGAGTACGGCACCTATGAGCTGCATCTGTGGTGAGCAGCCGCTCCCTGCGGTCGCTCTAATCCTGCATTAATCAGGAAGAGAAAGTTCTTTCTGTTTTTGTCCTTTAACACCTTATTGAGATGTCTACTCTCAACAACATTGTCAAGGCCAGCATTGCCGGTGGCATCGTCATCGGCAGTGCGGTCGCTTACGCTCGGCTCTCTCAAGAACAGAGAGAAATGATCGAGCAGAAGGTAACAAAGCTCCGTCGCAAAGTGGCGGACTTCATTGCACCGAATGATGGTGCCTATGACCTTCCGAAAGAGGTCCAGGAGGAGCTGGAAGCCCTCTTGAACGACAACGAGTGACGGTCACACTGAGGGGTGCTTGCACCCTTCTCTGTGGCCCTTACAGCCACAACCTTTGCTTTGCACCCACCACCATGGAATCCTTTATCTACGCCAAAGGTAACGACGGTTATCTGGTCACGATCCGTCAGGATTTTGCAGAGATGACCAAAGTTGATCTCGAACGCCAGGTGTCCAAGTACATCCGCTTGGAAGCACCTGTCGATCACATCCGCTCCAGTGTTAAGAAGCTGGTCAACCAGGGTTACAAGCTGTGTAATCAGCTAGACCTTGGTTGGGAAAGCTTCGTTAAATCCTAAGGCGAAACTGGAGGGGGCGATCACCGCTCCTTCCAGTCGCTCCCTGTGATGGGGAGCCTGATGAGCCTCTGCTTTGTTCACCATGAAACCTGACCTTTTCAACTCCTCTCTTGCTGCTCTTAGCGGCATGGCATTTGCATTGCTCGGCTGCATTGCATTGAACAAAGTTATGAATCAGCACGTTATGAATACTTGTGCACCTGCTTTAAATCAAATTATCTATATGAAGACAGCTCTTGGCGATAGCTACGGCTGTGTATCTAAGAAGGTTCTCAATGGCCCTTCTGCTTTCATCAAACCATGAAGAAAGTTTTATTTGATTCATTGATCTTAACGATCATCTTCTTGTTCTTCTGTCTGTAACAATGACTGAACAAATGTACAGCCACGATGACATCTGGTTGTTGCTGCATAACATTCCTCTCATGGAATATGCACGGCACAACGAGACTAAGTTGTGGCGAAAGTTCCTTGAGTTAGTCGCAGATGAGACTGCTCAAGGTTATCCCCATACATGGAACACAACCTTCCTCATCAATAAGATTGCGGAAGACCTTGGTTCCTATAAGTTGCTCCTGAATATCTGGTTACAGATTGAGGAGCCGCTGAACGATGTCCTTAATCCTATCCAGCGTGACTGGATTGACGCCCAGCTATGAACTACACCTTCTATCTTCCTGGAGTTAACAAACTCATGGGCCTCTCACAAGAAGACTGGCAGTTCCTCAGTGAGTGTGCGGAGGAGAACAATGTTCTACCTGCAACGCTTGCCGCCAGGATTATTGCCAATGAATTGGCTCAGTGGCGTGACGAAATTCACTACGCTGAGCAGCAGGAAGCCATGGCTGCTAATCAAGCCATGAACCAAGAGAAAGTAATAGAAGAGATTGTTTAATCTTTTCTTTAGCTTTCCTGATGTCTGCACTTTGGGATTCCAGGCTTTGCTTGGTTCCCTTCCTGCAGACTTCTGTCTGCTTTGTACACCTATGACACTAACCATGTCTTCTTTCAACACTGGAACCATCATCGGTACCATCGTGTCCGAGATCAGCCGCAAGACTCCTACGGATTCCTTGTCGGTTACTGAGTTTCGCATCGCTCCTTCTAACGCCAAGGATGACGACTCCCCGATCCCTGTTGTTGCTTACAACGGTGTAGGAGAGCGCATCGCGCAGCGCATGAACAAGGGCGACACAGTTGGTGTGGAGTTCCGTCTCCGTTACAACACCTGGCAGGACCAGGAGGGCAATCCTCGTGGTCGTATGGAGGTTGTTGTCACCAGCTGTGATATGCTCCGCCTTGGCAAGATCTCAACCGCACAGCGTGCTGCAGAGGCCGCTGGCGTGATCGAAACCACAGGTGGTATCAAACCGAAAGCACAGGCTGCTGCTGCGTACAGCCAGGAGCCTACTGCTGAGGTAGTTCCTTTCTGAGGAACTCAATCCTACACTTAGCCATTTGAGTGATACGAATTCGTATCGCTCACTTGGTTTTCTGTAGGACTGACAATCCTACACATTCTTTGCACTCAAACCAATGGGCCTCGATCAGTACGCCTACATCAAGTTCCAACCTGAGTACGAAAACTGGCTGTTCCTTGCAGAGTGGCGCAAACATCCCAATCTCCAGGGGTGGATGGAACGCCTCTGGCGCAAGAAGACGAACAGCTCTGAAGCATATGAGAACGATACATTGATTACTGATGAGTTCAATGGAGTTGAAGTTGTTCTGACAATGGAAGATATTCTTCAACTTGAAATGGACATCAGAGATAACAATCTTGATGGCGGCCTTGGCACTACCACAGGATTTTTCTTTGGTGAAAACTCTGATGAAGAATACAAATGGAAAGACCTTATCTTCTGTGATAAGGCTAAGGTTGCACTCAGGAATAACCAAGCCGTTTACTACAACAGTTCTTGGTAACTATCACTACTAACATCCAATGGCTTTCCGTTTCTTCCTCATCACTCTAGGTTTTCTCTGTGGTTTTTTTGTATTTGGTTTGCCTTCACTTACTTCTTCTGATCATGGAGAAGTCACTAGAGAGAAAGACAAGTTCGAAATTGTAGATAAATATAAGAACTGTGACGTTGTTCGTTATAGTCCAGCATTTGCTGCTACTTACAAATACTTACTCCACTGTTCAACTCCGCAATGAAACCTCAACCCATTCAAGATCTCCACCCAGTTGAGATCATCCTTATCTGCATCATCTTCGTCGTTGCAACCATCTTCAACCTATGCACACCCTCACCTGCTGGCAACAAGAAACCCCAATCGAAAGAACCGAGCGGTTCAAAGATTGGTACAAACGCTACACCGAATACGAAGGTGAGCCGACCACGATCACGGTCCACGAAGTCTACGAAAACTACGGTGGGCCAGAAGAAGGAGGCTGGACCTTCCGTTCCGGCTACCCCATCGAAACCATCTGCATCTTCTCGCAAGCGCAAACCCTCAGGGTTCTCCACGAACTCCACGAGAAGTACGACACCGAAGACTATGACAACGGTACCTACGACATCTGCTTAGCCCAGGGCTATGCTGAGTTCTACCCCAGGGTACGTCCTCACTACGAATGATCTGCCTACCCAACCCAACAGTTACTCAACAAATGTTTCAAGTTATTTGCACACCCAAACACTTTGCTTTTAATGGAGGCGGTGATCTCTGGGCTTTTGATTACGACTTTGAAGGTGAATCAATTGTTGATGAACCTTTGATGCCAGAGGCAACGGAACTTGTGAACCGTCTCCTTAAATATAAGTATGAAGAACCAACTTCTAAGATCTCTATCATGTTCTGTGCCGCCAGCATCTTTAAGAACCCTGACATCACTCTTAAGTATGTAGGTCCTAAAGATGAGGGGAGTCTTTATGAAGTTATTGATCCAGCAACACCTGAACTAGCCATGACTATCTGGCTTTGTCCTGTCTTTGACAGCTTCTATAGTGAAAGGCCTAAAGAACTCTGTGCCTTTGTTGAGCGCCTGGATTAATCAACTAACCAAGAAGGAAGACCACCACCAAATAACTCGATGGGTTTGATTGTTCCACTAGGCAGCACAAGACTATGTTGTGAACCCAATGGATCAAGAGAACCCATCATGCCTGCTCTCTGATAAAGAGAAGCTCTCCTCAAAGAAGTAGGTTCATTTGCCAGGAGCATTGCTTGCCCTGGATTTAATTCCATTAACCGAGGGATCACTTGGTTCTGATAGATGTCTTTGACAGCTCTTAAGATTTTGCGACTCTCACCTGCTCCCATGCCCGCCGTCGGCGCTGCCATTGCTTTACCCGCTAAGGCGCCAGGCCATTCAAATGAAACGCTACCAATCCCACTAATCTTTGGTCCAGCTGCATACAGTTGCTGCAATGTTTGAGGGTTAGCAGTAAGAAGAGTTTGGCGATGAACTAAAGTCTTCATGCGATCTGCTAAGTCTGCTACACCACCTAGATCAGTAACAGTTACTTGCAGTGGACCAAAACCTGTCTCTACTAATTCCTTTACAGCACGACCGGCGCCAGGGAGATTCAGTTCTCCCATGCGACCAAAATGTTTCAGTACATTCTCAACGGTCTGCGCTTTAGTAACTGGAACCATCTTGGCGCCAGTTGCTAATGACTTAGAAGCAGCCATTCTTATGGGCTGACTAAGCATCTATTCTCTATAGCTAACTTTTACTAGTTTAAGTTTCCCTTACTTAGCACACACCATGACTGCACCTGAAAACATCTTTGACCTTCAGCCTGGTTCTATGCCCATGGAGAAAGACGCTGATCCATATGGTGACATCCTGTTCTTCTCCAAGAAGAGCGGATGGATCATCACCAAGGTAGAGGATGCACAGGAAATGATTGATGATTTCCAATGCACTCACTGGACATGGACTCCAGAGATTCCTTCAGCTGATGACTATGAACTGGACTCCACCAGGACTGAACAACTCAGGAACACAGGCTGGTTGAAAGATTAAAGAAGTAAGAACAAAGTATCAATTAAACTGAAGTAAAACAATTATCAACTATGTACTACGCAGGTATCGGTGCACGTGCTACACCGCCAGAAATGTTAAACCTTATGTCCCGCGTAGCTAATAAGCTAGAGGGCATGGGTTACATCCTTCGTTCTGGTGGAGCTGCGGGTGCCGATACTGCGTTTGAACGTGGCGTAGCTAACGCAGCCAACCGTCAAATTTATTTACCTGGACCACAGTTCAACTCCAGGATGGCTGGCGCTGGTGGTTACATCAATGCTGCTCAACTTCCTAGTTGGCAACAAGCATTAGAAACTGTCGCGCAGTTTCATCCAGCACCTGAACGCCTTTCTAATTTTGCAAAAGCTTTGATGGCACGCAATGCAATGCAAGTTCTTGGAGGCAATCTACAAGAACCTGCAAAGATGGTTGTTGCTTGGACACCAGGGGGACAGATCACTGGTGGAACAGGACAAGCTTTGCGTATGGCCCAAGCTTATGGAGTTCCTATCAGAAACCTAGGTAATCCTGAGACATTAGCTAATGTCAAAAGGTTCCTAAATATATAGTAACCCTAAAGAAACCACTTAAGGAAGTTGAAAGACTGATGAATACAATCAAAGAACAATCTGCTAACGTTGCTCAACACATCGAAGATTATTCTGAGAAAGTGTTGCGTTATGTCAGTGCTGTTGTTGCTCATCCGCATTCAACAATTACTGAACATGATAAGCACCGTGCTCTTGAGATTATCAGGTACCTCTATCCTGATGAGCAAATTATCGAACACTTATATTCTCAAATGAATCAAGAAGATTTTAAAAGTGTGAAGGCTATTCGTGATCATGCACGATCAGCCTTCTAATAAGCACTCACTTCTTGAGTACATATGAACTAGCGGGCGTTAGGTTTTCTTTCCTGGCGTCTGCTTCATCTTGTCGAATTGCATACCAAGTCTGCTTTCCGTTGCGCTCTGAAGTAGCCTTGACCTTAGCAAAATACGTGATCAGTGCTCCTTGCATGACTTCCTCCTGGGAACTGTATTAATTTATACAGTAGCAGGAGGTCCACGGTATGCGTAGTTCACCTCGCTACAGAATCATGAGCGACTCTCCTTTCGTTGGTTGGATCGTCCCCAATGCCTGGCAAGAACCAGAGTATGAGGACGACAGCATCAACCAAGAAGTAGAAGATGACAGTGATTATGACGATGAGGGTGAGTTCACTCTCCGCTAATCACGCCGCCGCCAGCTAGGCATCCTTTGGTGTAAGTCCTAGCTTCTTTCACAACCTTTGCACGCTCACCATGTCTTACAACATCACCGAGATCAAAGATTTTCACTCTCTCATCTACGCCATGGAGAAGAAGGTCAAGCAACTCCTGCTTGAAGACCAGCGTAAACATGAGATGGATGCAGAACCCTACTGGTCGATGGAGATCATCGAAGATGAAATCCTACCTGCACTAGAGAAGTTCCTTGCAGTCTGGGATGATGATCCGACTCCTCAGTATCTCTACGACAACACAGGTGGTGAGCCGCCTGTAACAGCTGCAGAGATGCACTCAGCTGTATGGAAGCAGCACCAGGAGATGCACTCCTGACCGTCCTCTCAGCACATGGGCATTAGTACACCTTTACTAGTGCCCTTTACCTTTGCACATCACTATGACCAAGAAGAAATCTAAGAAGAAGCAACAGCTTCCTATCTCTAACTACGATCTCAAAATTAAATATGTCCTCGATCACTTCAACTTTGAGAAGGTACACGATGTCATGACTGCCAGCAACTGGAAGTGGCAGCACATGGATGACCCAGAGGATACAACTCATCGCGTTCCTACTATCGAACGCATGAAGAAGGTAGCCACACATCTTCTCTACCAAGTCGCAACTCAGAAAGAGAAGATGTGGTCAACAGGTGGCTTCCAGGCTCGTCGTTTTCTATCCGGTCAAATCGAACTCTCTTTTGTTGTAGCTGAGACCGGTACCTACGACTGCGATCTTCCAACCATTCCCTAACTACATCATGAGATGCTCTAACTGTGATCATGAACGGCTACGTGTTGAGCGCACCTGTTCTGATACATCAGAATCAATCCTTAGACAAAGGTACTGTCCTGAATGTAACTACAAAGTATTCACAGTTGAAATTGAAGTACCTGATGGAACAGTTCAGCACCAGCGTGGTACAGCAAAGATGAAGCGTTTACCTGGTGCACTTAGAGTTCGCTTTTCATAATCAAATGTTTAAGATTATCCAAACCGTTCATCACGATGACGGTAGAGATCCTCACGAAAGTTGGTATACAACAGAGACCAACTTACGTACAGCCTTAGACCTAGTTGAAGAATACAATCAACGTAACTACAAAAGCAATCAAGATGAAAGCAAGATACCAATCACCTATCACATCAAGTACTGCCCTTACTTCAACCAAACCAATGAGCATTAGTACGGTTAAGGTTGCCTACTACTCAGATCGTGAGTGGCACACCGTGGAATACTCCACATCAAACCCACGCTGGAGGGAGGCATACCTAATCCTCCAGCAAACCTATGATCGTGTCCGTATTATTTACTGATGCTCCAATTCATCTGTCAAACAGTAAGCTGTTTACAAATGTATCTTGGCTCAGGTTACATTATGAATCAAACATTAAACGCAACTATCTATCACAACTTTGAGAAGACTTACTATTGCTCCCGTTTTTCTTACGTTTATAACTGTAGAGTTATAGCCGATAAAAGATTTAAGGACGCCACCAACCTTCATTTTTATCTTTATAACCTTTAAGAAACTCCTCTGCTTCTTCTCTTGCAGTTTTAACTGGGGGAGGAGAAGCATTAACAGCTGTAAAAGGTTCAACAGCTTGTTCTACTGCGGATTGTGCTTGCACTTCAGGCATTACTTCCATTGCTCTCGTTTCTTTTGGTTTACCTAATTCAACTCCAAGTTGTATCCACCCTTCTTTAGGACCAATGACAGGTTCTTTAGGGGTATATGACAAAACAGGAGCAATTCTATCGGGTGGAACATGTGGGTTTACAACTCCATATCCTGCATCAATTCTGATTGGACCTTTGCGAATAAATGCACTCTTTTCCATGCCATAAGTACCGCCAATTCCAAAGTCTCCTTTAGTAAAGGATGCACCTTCTGGGTTAACATCTAAACTCCAGGCTTTAGATCCATCTCTAACAGCAGGAGCATTTGTTACTTGAAATCCATAAGGCCCAACTGAAACGCTTCCTGTATCATCAGCCTTTGTTAACTGTCCTGTTGTTACCATGTCTAGCAATGGTATTGCAGGACCACGATGTGTTTCAGGCTGTCCCATAAAATCTTTGGGTATACGGTACTGCCAGTTAGATAGAACAAAAGATTTTGTTCTATTAAGCAAAGCCTGTGGTGTTAATCTTTCTAACACTATCTCTCGTGGCAACGTTTCAACGTCAGCTTCTTCATTAAAATATGTACCGCTAAGAGGTCGAGGCATTTTAAAAACTATTCTGCTTTCATTCTAAATGAAAGACTATCCACAATTTTTCATTCATCGCAACAAGAACAAATCTCTCATCATCAAAACCATGAACAACATTGAGTGGGAATCCAACGACAACACGAAAGATCTCAGCAAGACTGATGCACCTACCATGCGTCAGCTAGCTGGGATGCAGCTCGTCGCCAGGATGAAAGAAGCCGCAGACAAATGCGGCGCTGGTTTCGTCGGTGGTTTCATTGATGAACACGGCAATCGTTTCATGATGTCTAACCTTGAAGAAGGTGACATCCAAGAAGAGAAGATCAAAGAACAACTAGAAGAATATCGTCGTGAGATAAAAGGAGATGAAGGAGGATGGTGTTAGTCCACTTCTTAGTCCACTCATGTATAACATCTGGAATGCTGCAGCCTATGAAATAACAAACATCCTCATCGACTACAGCAGAAAACTAGAAATGAATCCATGGATTAAAGCAATCCGTCTTCACTGCTTTCCTGATTGGGTAGCATGGAAGACGGAACGCACCATGGAGAAAGTCGATCAGCAAATTGAGAAGATGCAAAAGGAATGGCAATTGGAAGATGAAAAGAAGTATGTCACTCCCGTCATCATCGAACACAAACCTGATAACTCCAAAGCACAACAGCTGCTTGGAGGAACCTTAGAGATCAAAGCTCCTTGGTACCAGCCAGAAAGCAAAGACTGACTCCGTGTACACTGCAATGAACTTACATACCGTTGCAATTAAAACCATGAAGATGCGTCAGTCCCCAGCTGATCAGAAGCAGGCAGAATTTGTAGAGAAACTATCGAACATCCACTATGAGATTGATAACCTTCTTGAGGATCCTTTGTTTATCGACTCTATCCATGGTGAGCAAGAGGCGGGTCTTGACCTTGCCCTTGAGCTGATTGATAACATCGTTGCTCGGATCACACCTCAAGACTCTTCCATCCTTGAAGAAGTCATGATGAACCTTGACCGCACAGCAGTTGACACTGAATGAACTAATGCTGAGTCTCATTAGACTCACTCACTTGTTGTCACAATAACAGCTCGCCCCTACCCTTGACATTAAACTACAGAAGCCGTGGTCCTCCCCTCGTGGTTGTTGGATCACGGCTCTTTACTTGCACACATCCAATGTTCTCACCAACCGAATACTTAACAGCACTCAACCAAATCAGCCTCCTCAATGGTTTGGTTCCTTCTGCACCTGGACTAAGTACTCCTGCTGTCCCTCTAGTAGCAGCTGTTCCTGCTTTCAATGGAGAGTGCAACGACATTCTCCGTGGCATTGCAGCCTCTCCATTGGCTCTTGGAGTAGCAGCAGCTGTCGCAGGTGCTGTCATCATCACACACCTCGTAAAGAAGCACGGACCTGCCATACTGACCTGGTTCCGTCAGCACATGCAACAGTTTGTCTCCAGCATCAAAGCAAAGCTTAAGAGACAACGCACCGTTGCATTGCTTCCTGCCTCGCAAACAGTGGTGATGGGCTGATGTACCGCACAAAAGCACATCATTTCTACAAGGCCAACCCAAAGTTCATGAGGATCAAAACCTTCTGGACTGTCTGGCGCCAGGTCAAGAGGATCGTTGGCATTACCTATGACATCTGCTCCGTCTTACTGGTTCTCATGAGTCTTGATCGCGTCTACAAATTCAAGAGTTGGCGCGTCCTTAAGCCCTGGCAAATAGCAAACCTAGTGGAGCGTGTGCCTAAACTGTTCCGTACATTGAGACACAGCTTTACATACGGTTTGTAATTAGCAAAGACACCTGTAGTCATTACCAAAACTTAAGGTTGACTACAGGTTTTCTTATGCCACCATTGCTACGCTAGTTTGCCAACATCCCAGTCGTACCAATGGATCTCGCCCCTACACAGACATGTACTTGGATAGGTTTGTGCCCTTCATAATTAATTACCGGATGGAATATATCACCCATGGAATCCAATATCAACAGCACTGGAAAACTGGCTTGGGCTGTCCTTGCTCAACGTCCTGATGGCAAGAGTGAAGTCATCAAAGTCACCAATCATATTGAAGCTGATCAAGCTGTAAAAGATAACCCCAGTCTTTACTACAAGGCTGGCCCGTTCATGTTAACCTGATCTTGCTAAAGGGTATCCTCGTCCCTATCCTTTAGTACACACATCTCCTTCAGATGAAACTTCCTGTGACTGCTTACATCGTCATGATGCACAATCCTGATGTAGGTACCTTTGCTCCAGCATTCCCAAACCTTGACGATGCAATCGAGTTCTCCAATGCTATGCGTTTGATCAGTGAGAACATCGCAGTAGCAGAACCTATTCCCTTGGTCGCTACGTCGTCTCCAGGAATCAATCTAAAGAAGGATTGGATTGAACACTGAACAATAACCAATTGAATAAAGACGGATCTGTGTTATCTTGTATCGAGGTAACACAGATTTTTTATGGCAGTCGTTCTATCCGTTAGTATTCCAGATGATATGCACGCCAGATGGAAAACCTCTGGTCTTGACATCGGCGCCAGTGCAATCTTTCAAAATGCTTTAGAGTCTCACCTCACAGAAACAAATCAACATCTCACCTACTGGAGTAGCCGTGCTCTTGCTGCTGAAAAGAAGTTGAAGACGATTGAGAAGTTACTCTGTGCTAACGATACACAAATCAAAAAGTTTCTTTACTTTGATGAGATGTGATCTTGCTAACAATCGTTGACAGTTCTGTTCGGTAGACTACAATATAGAGAACGTAGGTATTCCTATGGCTGATAAACAGTATTTGACTTTAACGGATGAGCAACGTTTAACAGTTGCCAGTCTGTTAACAACACTTCAAGGTGCTGGTATTGTCAAGGATGAAATTGATTTTCATCGTTTTGTAAGTGGTTGTTTCTTCCGTGGACTGTGGGAATACAAGAAAGATATAGTCCGTAACGACTGCTAATCCTTACTTATAAAAAACAATTCATTTTATTTGTAAAGGCTGACAGTAGTACTGATCAGTCTCATTTTATTTTGCAGAAAAATAATGAAACACTCGCCTTTCAAGAACAGACCGCCGCCACGTTTAAATATATTAGATATATACATATAAATATAACTATAGATAGATCAATATAGATAGAACTAATAACAATACCAATACATACACCAATATAAAAATTAAAAGGGGCTAGTACAGCTGTATTACTCCCCAAAAAAATAGGCCGGGAACCACCCCGACCTACTGCTTTGCTTTGCACACAGCCTGAGGAGTTCTTTCCTCTCAGACCGTTGCCAGCTTAGAGGCAAGTCGCTACCATGTGCAAGCAAACGGCCCAGTCACTTTGCACACCAACCATGACAACCTTTAATTTCAAGTCCGTCCAGTTACTTGAGCTTGCTGATTCTGATCAGCCCACCATTGATGTGCAGGATGGTCAGCTCATCCTCACAGCTGAACGTGATGGAGAATCCATCCGTATCACCGCTCCTTTAAAGCAGATGCTTCCCCAGGTGGCTGCTACCACAGTGCGGATGCCTCTACCCTCCGGTCGCAAAGGTAAGCCTATTGCTGGTGGTGAGAAGCGGCAAGGTGAGCTGAATGGGATGGCTAAACTTACCGATGCCAAGGTCCGTGAAATCCGTCTGATTCTTTCAGAGACACGGCCAGGCAGTGGTCGCGGAAGTCGCCACGCTTTGTTTGAAAAGCTAGCTCGTGCTTACAACGTACATGTAGCAACAATTCGTAGCATTGCATATAACGAAAGCTGGAAGCACGTAAAGATCTGATGGAAAAGACTTACAGCATTCTTATCCAGTTTGGAGATGGTAATCCTGTAGCCTCTACCATCAGAGCAAAGGATGGAATTGATGCTCAAGATCAAGCACTTGCTCTTAATCCTGGTGCACGTTCCATCCGTATCACTGGGGTGCTAGAGGTACATAAACCTAAGCCTCCTAAGTTTAAGTTACCTCCCCAGGTAAAGTTACCGACTCCAGAGGTTCATCCTCTCTTTACTGATGTTCCTCATCAAGAACTCAGTAACTATGTGTATCAAGCATCACAAGAAGAAAAGCTTGAGATGTGTCAGTACCTTAGAGATCAAGGTCTATCGAAGCGTGCCATTGCTAAACAGCTAGGGATGGCACCAACAACTGTTAGACGCTGGATCAAGTGAACATTTGCCTCCAGTTATGGGGGCTTTTCTTTGTGGGTCAGACTGTCTCTCCTTTTAATGCAAACCTAGAAACTGAGCAACGAAATGTTTATGAAAAGTGTTTACAGGAAGCATTAGGCGTTTGTAATTAGTAGTAGGCTGGGGTCAGATAACTGACCCTTATGGAATCCTCTACCGAGAACGGCCTCACCATTATCTATGATGATGAGGCCGGTCTCCTTACCTTTGAGTGGGATGAGAACACTCATCCTCAATACAATTGTCTCAAAGAGCTGACATCAAAAAAGTTTTTTGAGATGATGCTTGCAAGCCTTGAACAAACTGAAACCAATGACCAGCAAGAACAAGGAGAAGCGGGATGTAATTCCGTACCGTTTCAAGGAGGGTGATCGCGTTGCTGAGCGCCCAAAAGCCTGCTTGATCGGTGCAGTGCGCCAAGAAGTCAGGGGACGCATTGCTCAGTACATGACACAGCGTTATGGCACAGTGATCAGCTCCAGGGTGAAGCAGACAGTTTCACGCAGTAAGTATGTATCTAGGCATGTGTATGTGACTATCCTCTGGGACGGTATGAAGACACCATCGGAACATGCTCAAATGCGGATCTGTTTTGTAGAAGAACTGGAGCAGCTGAAAGAAGATTTCTTTTCAGTAACTGATTCGCTATTAATTTAAGAGAATGAAGTTGAGCTATCTGGAAATCCCGGATGGTTTCCAACTCATCAGCCCGGCTTACAAATCCACGCCACTAATCACAAGACAACTCAGCCTATCAGAGCTACACTTCACGAGAAGCGTGGCTCTTTTTAATGGCATCCAGTGTCAAACTGATCTCTGTTACTCCAGAAGCAGAATCAATCATCACCTACTGTGCACGGGTATCCTCCCCTAAAAATCAAGATAACTTAGAGACTGCTCCTAAGCTATTAAGTTACTGCATTAAGAATAAGCACTGGTCTATCTTTGAGATGGCTAACATGTGTGTTGAAATAAACACAACACGTTCTATTTCTGCACAGTTCATCCGTCATAAATCTATCTCTATCCAAGAGTTCTCTCAACGTTATGCAGATGCAATGCAATTGGGGGCACTTGCTATGCCACACTTGCGTCGCCAGGATGCAAAGAACAGGCAGAACTCTATTGATGATTTAACAGCAGAAACAATACAAAAGTATTATCGACGGATTAGTTCGCACTTTGAAGAAGCAGAACATCTTTATCAAGAGATGCTTAGCGATGGCATTGCAAAAGAATGCGCTCGTGAAATTCTTCCTCTTGCAACACCAACTAGAATTTATGCCAATGCTAATCTGCGTAGCTGGATTACTTACATCGCACTACGTGAAAAGAATGGAACACAGTTAGAACATCAAAAGATTGCTAAGGATATTAAGACAATCTTCTGCGCACAATTTCCAGTCATTGCAGAAGCTCTAGGTAATAATCAAGACTGGACTGTTTAATTAACTGGGCATCCATCAGGTGTAAGTCCCAGCTTTGTTGTATTTGCACACACCACGATGGACAACAAACTACCCAAGGTTCCTGAAAAAGCTCTTGAAGCTCTTAAGGATGGGATTCAATCTGTTCTTGATTCCAAAGATTGGTCTGGATTTCTTTCTGCAATTCGCAGTATCCACGACTATAGTTTCAACAACAAGCTCCTTATCATGATGGCGCAGCACAAGCGTGGCTGGCCGTTCAGTCCATTTGTTGCTGGGGCTCGGAAGTGGAGTGAGAAGTTTAATCGGAACCTTAAGCAAGGTGAATTCACCAAGCCCATCTGGATCCTTGCTCCTGTATTGATTGACCGCCGTGATGAGAGCGGTCAAGTCATCCTTGGTCCTGATGGTACGCCACAGAAGATTGCAATCCGCTTTCGTGGTGTCAAGGTTTACGATCATCATCAAACAGAAGGAGATCCTCTTCCTGAACCAGATACCACAGGGATGATGGCTCAACTAGAGGGCAACATCTCTAGCTCAGTGCTAGACGGTATGTGCTCCGTTGCAAAACGTCGTTCTATTGAGACTGTTCTCTGTGAACAAGAAGACCTCGGCGGTGCTCTCGGACGTTGCTGGTTTGCTAATCAAGGCCGCGCCAGCAAGATCGAGATCAGTGCTGACCTCAATGAGATCACACGGGTGAGCGTGATGGCTCATGAGCTTGGCCATGCGATCCTCCATAACCGTGACGAGTACCAGGAGCATGACTCCAGTTCCATTAAGGAGTTGGAAGCAGAGTCGGTTGCATACCTTGTGTGTTCTCATTACGGTGTGGATCTTGGTGGTCGCAGCTTTACTTATATTGTCAGTCATGGCATTGCGTCTGATGATGTCGTCGCAGATCTCTTGAAGTCAGGTGATCGCATCTTCCGTGCCTATCAAGAGATCATCACAATCACTGATCAGTTTATTCGCCAAGAACAACCTCAGAAGGAGTTAGTTGCAGCATGAAAGAGCAACATCCCATCACCCCACCGCCAGAGCTGGTACAGCAGTGGTCCGATATAGCGTTGGCAGCTTCCGGCATGTTTGAAGTCAAGATGCAGTTCGCCACCCTCGCCGCTCGATGGGGTGCAGACCGCCAACTTGAGGCAGACGCGGAGTGGTTAGACCAAAATTCTTTGGATGCGTCACATTTGACAATCACTCCGACTGGTAAGGGTTTGGTAGAAGCAATGCGCCCCAAGCCGCCAACCTTGAAGGAGCAGGCGCTTGATCTTCTGGATAAAGCAGAGGATCCCTCTTGGGATATCAATGATTTTTCTATTGTCCGCCGCGCCCTTGAACAACTTCCCGATAGCATTGTTGTATTTCCTTCTCAGTGTTAAAAGCATTAAAAAGCGGCAGGATCTCACTCCCACCGCTTCCGCAACTGGATGCAACTCCAGTCGCTTTGCTGCTTTCTGGTCAGCCCAAGCACTGTAGCACACGGCAGGTATTGGCATGTATTATCTGGAAACAGGAATCAGCTAATACTTGCCCGTTTACGAACAGCTCCCACTAATCACCCATGACACAACAACATCCCATCACCCCACCGCCGGAGCTGATCCAGAGGTGGTCAGAACAGTTTGAAGCAGGGAGATCACTCTATGCAATGTTTGAAGATATTTACAGAGCAGGAGCAGACGCTGAGCTGGAGGCGTGCTGTAAATGGCTCCCTAAACTGCCTCC
>Ga0208161_1000582_pt1 | contig 20595 bp, 14 predicted proteins | sample CB_VirMetaG_3_FD_184538 | JGI IMG/M metagenome (GOLD analysis project Ga0208161, IMG submission 184538) | Freshwater to marine saline gradient viral communities from Chesapeake Bay - CB_1508_1S Viral MetaG (SPAdes) (version 4) | ecosystem: Environmental > Aquatic > Marine > Coastal | place: USA...
TGACATGAATATGGGGTATTTAGACGCCGTTTGGAACTTTAATATTGATTTGGCAGCGGGTGGGTATATAGAACTTATGTGGGCTACCACCGGCACAGACTTATACTTTAACCCAGAAGTTGCTTCATCCCCATATCCGGGTATACCGTCGACTGTAGTTACGGTTAATTTTATTTCTAACACAGAAGGTTTTGCAATAGCTACCACACCTACACCATAACGGGTAAAATGTAAAGGTAGTGCTTTGATTGTGAGGACAAATTATGTATTACGCTGAAGGTGGAATGGCAAGACAAGCTGATAATTTAGCAGCTAGAGGTCGCGGTGGCGACACAATGCTTGTTCACATGAACCCAAAAGAGGTTGGAGGTCTTGCGGCGCTAGCTCAATATGGCGGTGATCCAATGACTATAAACCCAGATACTGGGTTGCCTGAAGCAAAATCTAGTTTCCTTAAAGCTCTTCTTCCTACTTTAGTAGGCTTTGGACTTAGTTTTGTACCTGGACTAAATATATTTGCCGGAGCTAGTGGAGCACTTGGCGGAACTCTAGGTGGGGCTATTACCAGAGGTATGATTACTGGTGGTCTTAGAATGCTTACTGGAGGTAATCTACAAGAAGGTTTGATGGCGGGTCTTGGTGGGTATAGTGGTGCTCAGTTAGGTGGGGCATTACAAGGTATGGGCGCTGCAGCAGGGGCAGGGGCTGATTTACCAACTAAAATAGCAGAAGGCGAAGCAGCTAAAACCGCATTGGTGGGGCAACAATCACAAACATTAGCTGGCACCCAATTAGGCCCTAGTGGAATGGACTTTGGAGCTAATGTTAATAACGCTGGAATGATTGGCGGTGGAGGAGGCCCAAGTCTTGCTACTATGAATGTTTCCCAGCCCGCGTATATGTCTGGAGCACCTCAATATAGTTTAGCAGGGGCTCAACAAGGAGCTGGTAATATCGCTGCCAATGTCGCTACTGATGTAGGGTCTAACGTTGGGCCAATGTATAAAAATATCCCTATAGAAAGCTATGAAGTAGCTAATCAGAATTATCTAGCGGGAAGAGCTATACCAAATGAAAAATACATAATGCCCGGAGGGGCTATTTCAGACACAGGAACTCTTACTTATGGTAAACAATTAGTACCGACTCCCGGAACACCGATGGCTACGTATTCTGGAGTAGAAGCTGGCGCAAAAGATTTGTTTACTAAAGGTGGGTTTGGTAGGTTAGCTGAGCAGTATCCAGGTGGAAAGATAGGTTTAGCTGCTTTAGCTGGAGGGCCGCTAATACAAGATTCTATGAATCAGGAAGAGTTTAAAGTTGCTGAACCAGAAAAATCTCCAGCAGGTATTTATGTACCCGATGAACGTACTTATACACAACCCACTACAGAGCAAATACTAAGTAGTGGAGGTAGAGAGTTTACATATTTCACTCCGTCTAACCCTTTACCGGGGTACAGTTTTATGCCTAGTGCGGCAAAGGGCGGCTTACTTGCTATGAATAAAATGGCTGGTGGGCGTTATTTAAAAGGAGCTGGCGATGGAACGAGTGATAGTATACCTGCCACAATAGGGCAGAATCAGCCAGCAAGACTAGCAGATGGAGAGTTTGTTGTTGACGCTAGAACAGTATCAGAAATAGGAAACGGATCTTCAGATGCAGGGGCAAGAAAACTCTATGCAATGATGGATAACGTACATAATGCAAGACGAAGTGCAGAAAGAGGCAAGCCTTCAGGGGCAGACAAATACTTAAAGGGTCTTACCGCCGCTGCATGATAAAAGTTTCAATGGTACCCCCAGACCACGTGTTTAAGTGCTGGGATAAAGTTGAGAAGTATTTAGAAGGTGCTGCACAGTATACGCATGGTAGATATGAAGTTGGAGATATCTTAGATTGCATAACAGATTATGACCATACGTTATGGATAGCATTTGATGACAAAGAAATAAAAGGTGCGGTCGTAACAAATATTATGACTTACCCAAGGAAAAAGTATTTATCTCTTGTATTTTGTGGTGGTGTAGAGTTAGATGAGTGGAAAGATGATATGTTGAAATTGTTACAGTGTTGGGCGTATGACAATAACTGTGATGGCATTGAAGCTACTGCACGCCCAGGATGGTTAAAGATATTTAAAGATGACGGACACAAATCGTTGTGGCATACATTTCAGTTACCTGCTGGTGACGCAGGAATAGGAGAAAAGCATGGGTAAAGGTGGTGGCGGCGGTGGGCAACCAACGCAACAAAATGTAACTCAGACAAACTTACCTGAGTACGCGAGGCCATATTTTGAAAACATAATGCAACGCGCTCAAGCTGAGTCGTATAGACCATACACGCCATACGGTGGCGAAAGAATTGCTGGGTTTACTCCGGAACAACAAAGCATACAGCAAGAAGCTTTTGGTATGCAAACCCCTGAACAGTTTGCTCCAGCTACTGGTATGGTTACTGGGGGAGGTCAAGCAGCAACAGGGTATGGGCAATTTGGTGCCGGACTTGGTGCTCTTGGTGCGGGTACTGGACAACAATATCAAGCAATGGCTACGAGTCCAGCTGCTATGCAAGCATATATGTCACCTTATATGCAAAATGTACTTGATGTACAAAAACAAGAAGCCATACGCGATGCACAAAAAGCACAACTTGGTCAAAATTTAGCAGCTACTAGGCAAGGTACATACGGTGGTGCTAGACAGTTATTAGCGCAAACTGAAAGAGAACGTGCATTAAGTCAAAATTTAGCTAATATACAAGCAACAGGTATGCAAAAGGCTTTTGAGGATGCACAAAAAGCTCAGCAATTTGGCGCACAACTGGGACTACAAGGTATACAAACAGGTCTACAAGGTGCACAAGTGGGTTTACAAGGCGCACAGCAAGCTGCTCAAGCCGGAACGTCACTAGCAAATATTGGACAGCAACAACAAGCTACTCAACTGCAAAGACTACAAGCGCAAGCCGCTGCAGGGGCAGAACAGAGAGGACTTTCACAACAACAATACGATAGAGCTTATGCTGACTTCTTGGCGCAACGTGATTATCCAATGGAGCAGTTGGGGTACTTCAGTAACTTGATGCGGGGTATTCCGATACAGCTTGGTTCTACTACAACAACATATGCACCACCTCCGTCACTTGCATCACAGGTAACAGGTCTTGGGTTAGCGGGGCTAGGTTTATATAATCTAGGCTCTAAAGTTGGAGGTCAGTAATGCAAACTAAACCATACTCTCTACAAGCACCAGAGGCTATTGCTAAAGAATACGGTGGTAATAAACAAAAGATAGCTGAAGCAGCAAAAATGGGTCTAGTTGATCCTACAGCTGCTGTACTAGCTGGAATGTTTATTGACCGTATGAGAGGCGCACAAGCACAGGAGCAAGCTCCTAAACAAACAGTAGCCCAACAAGTCTTTAGTAGTCCTCAACCAGCACTGGGTGCCACACCTCAAGCCGCGCAAATGGTAGCTATGCAGGAACAATATGCACCTCGTCCGGGGGCTAGAGGTATGGATAGAATTCCAACCGATCCTAATATGATGCCTTCTGCAGCGGGCGGTGGGTTAGTTGCATTTGCTGATGGTGGTAGGCCTGTAGATAGAAACGCTCTGATGCAGGAAAGAACACAACTTGAAACTGCATTAGTACCACTTAGAAGACAAAAACAACTGGGCCTTAAAAATGTTGGCCCTTCATTAGATGCTGCTGAAGCACGACTAGCAGAAGTTAATAGATTGTTAGCACCTAGTACTTACTCTGATCCTAAGTATATGGAAGAAATGCGAGTAAAGGCTGTAGAGTTAGGAGGAACACCAGGAGGGTCTATACCAACAGATGATGTTTCATTAGAAGAAGCCTATCGTGGTGGTGATGTAGATTTAGGAAAACCTGATCTTACAAATGTAAATTCTGTAGATTCAGCAAAAGTAAGCAAAACTCCTACAGTTAGAGAACAATTAACAACAGTAGATTCATCAGATTCATCTGGAACTATAGAGCCACTTCCGGGAGATGGAACCCCTGCGGCGACTTCTTACTCTGGACTCGCAGCTATTCAGAACAGCGGCCCTGTAAGAACAGACGAAGTAATGTATGGACAAAAAAGAAGTAATGCTCAATTTGATGAGTTTACCGTTGCGCAAGATGCGGTTAACAGAGACAGAGCTAAAACTACAACAGAAGAAGTAGACGCTACAATATCGACGCCTACATTAGATAAAGCTATAGAAAATAAAAAAGATAAAGACTTTACGTTTACATCTGATGTCCCAGCAGCGACGAGTTCGCTTGAAAGTGCTAGAGATAGAATTAAAAGTATTATGGGTGGTGCTGAGTTGGGTGAAAATGAAAAAGCACAGCTTGAATACAATCAGAAAATGAAGGACACACTAAAAGCTGAAGCTGATAAAGATATGTGGGCGTCGATAGCAGAATTTGGATTTAAAGTAGCGGCTTCAAAATCTCCATATCTATCTCAAGCTATTGGTGAGGCAGGTGCAGACGTAATACCAAAAACAACTGCACAAAGAAAAGAACGACGAAAAGAATACCAAGCGGCCCTTGATCGAGCTGCTGCGTCCGATGTTATTGTCAACAACAGAAAAATGGAGCAGCTTAAAGCATCAATGGGGCTTTATGGCGATGAAGCAGATAGAGAAATTAAGACTCAACTTGCGTTACTTGGAGAAAGAAACAAATTTGCAATCGCAGATATGAGTCGAGATTCGCAGGAAAGAATGCAACTTTTAGATCTTGTTACTAAGAAAGATATTCAAGAAGCACAAAACGAATTTACTTCTAGAGAGAATAGATTAAGTAGGGAGTGGAATAGCTCTGAAAAAGTTCTTGACCGAGCTTTGACAATATCAGAAGGTAGAAAAGGTAGAGAGTTTCAAGCTAGTGAAAAAGACAAAGAACGAGCTTGGCAAACAGTGGAAAAGGAAATTGATAGAACTTTTACCGGAGACCAAAACGCGCTTAATAGAGACCAACAGTATCGCATAGCAAAAATGCAAATTAATGCGCCTACAACTTTTGATAGACAGGTGGCTAGAGAAAGAGCTTATCTTAAGAGCCAAAACCCAAATATGAGCGGCCCAGAACTTGATAAAAGGGCCCAAGATGCTGTAATTCAGTCGCAAAATATGATCCAAAATGGCTTTAAATGGGAGATGTGGAAGCAAGATAATTTACTTAAACTAGCAACAGACGCTAGCGCCGCGTTTAGCGTAGATTTCCGTGCTCAAAATCAAATGAATCAGTTTCTAGCAAAAAAAGACGCTAAAGGTGCAGCTGAATTTAAAGCGCAGTGGGAAAAAGCTTGGATAGATGGTATTAGAGACTCAGCCAGACGAGCATCAGAAGGAGATTCTAGTAGTTCTTCAGGAGTAGAATCTTACGTAGATTATCAATAAGGAAAGCCGGTGGAACCTAGAAAAATAAGACTTCCTGACGGGAAAATAGGGCTATTTCGAGCTGATGCTACTAGAGAAGAAATACGAGCACTAATCGAAAGAGATTATCCCACCGCTTTTACTGATTTAAGTCAGGAAAATCAACAGCAGCAACAAGAAGAGCAAAAATCTTCTATGTTTGGAGAACAAACCCAACAAGAAGAAGCTAGTGGATTTTTTTCAAATCTATATGAAACAGGTCTTAAGGGTACGCTCAAAAGAATGGGTACTTACCCATCGCTCTATTCTGCGCAATACAATGCAGCTGAGGTTAGAAATGACCGAGAAATACAGGATGTTTTTGCCAAGATAGATGCCGGTCAACCTATAGATGAAGAAACAAAATTAAAATATTCAGGGCAGATAAATTACTATACACAGGCGTCTGCAGAGGATAGAAAAAAACAAAAACAACGTATAGAAAACCGGATACAGGAAAACTTAAAGGATTTCCAAGAATCTGTAAAAGACGCAAGAGCACAAGACGCTGAAGCCCGTGCCGCAAAAGAAGAAGAGTTAGCTCCTCGTGTAGTAAATCCTACAGATATTCGTAGCCTCGCCGATTTTAGAGATTATTTAGGTTACATTTTAGGGTCAGCAGGTGCGCAGTATTTACCAGTTGTAGGTGCTTCAGTAGTTGGTGGTTTAACTTTTGGCCCTCCTGGTGCAGTTGCCGGTGCAGTTAGTGCATCAACAGCGCAAGCATTACCCGAACAATATTCACAACGTTTGGAATATGCAATAGAGCTTACTAAAAATATACCGGATGAAAATGAACGTGCTGATGCAGTTATAGAGTACTTAGCTAAAACTGGAAGTACTTCTGCTCTAGTGGCTTTAGGTCAAGGTGCGCTCGATGCTTTTGGTCCTACAAGAGTAATTAGCGGTTTATTTAAAAAGAAACTTGCTGGCGAAGCAGGGGAACAAATACTAAAAGAGTCTGAGGTAGTAGAAAAAACTGCTCTGGAAGCTATGAAAGGTGTAGCTAAAGAGACAAAAAAAGTAATGCTCGAAGAGGCTCTTACTGGTGCAGGCCAAGAAGTTATAGATATTGCGGGGCAGTTTGCGGTAGGAGAGCAGACTGGAGATGTGTTTACCGGCGACAATATTAAGGCAGTTGTAGATTCAGCAATCTCTGAATCCCTTGGTTCTTTAACGGCACAAGGTATCAACGTAGGTGTTGCCGGGGTAAAACAGAGAGTTGCTAACAGTGCTAACGCAAAGATCAAAGAAACGATCAAAATGGCGGAAGAAGCCAATACTATATCTGAAGAAGAAGCCGCTAGTATTGGTGCAAGATTAGACCAACTTATAAATGAAGCAAAAGATGATGCTGTAGCTGCTGGTAAACCCATAGATGATATCGAGGCTACTAAGATTGCTGGAGAAAGGCTAAATCAAGAAAGGCGTGAGGAAAGAGCTAGAGCAACGGAGTCTAAAGTTGATACCCCTACTCCAGTAATAGAAGGGCAAACGAGTACGGAAGATGTTACAACAACAGAAGAAGGGCCGTCTGTTACAGAATTATCAACAGAAGAACAAGATGCAGCGTACCAAAGCATAGTAGATCATGTGTTGGCTACTGGTGATACTTCTCCTTCTAGTATACAAAAAGCCTTGCAAATTGGTAATTCCGCTGATGTAGTAGCGGCCCTAGACCAAATGGAAAGCTTTGGGTTGGTAACAGGTCTAGATAAACAAGGCAAAAGAACTGTATTAGCTCCAAAACCAACAGAAACAGTTGAAACAGTAACTGAAGCTGAAACAGTAACTGAAGAACCTAAAACTCCAACTGCCGGAAAACCTATAAAACTAAAAAAAGAAAAAGAGCGTGCATGGCAAGGTAATGGTATGGGGACTGATGCTGCGGAATGGACTGTAGCTGACGAACCTAGTATATCCGTAATTAAACCATCACAAAGTGATTACTGGAAAGCGTTCCAAGATAAAAAAATAATAGCGGAAGCGCCTACCAAAAAAGAACTTTTAGAAAAACTACAAGTACGTAGAGATAAGTTAGTTGTTAAAACTCCTACCGTAGAAACCACACAGGTAGAAACCACACAGGTAGAAACCACACAGGTAGAAACCACACAGGTAGAAACCACACAGGTAGAAGCTGCTCCTAATCTTACTGCGTCTCAAGACCAAATAGATCAAGTAGACCCAGAAAAAAATCCAACGGAGACAATAGCCAAAAAACGAAGGAAAAAAGGTAAAAAGCCTCAAGTAGACCCATATGAGGGGCTTAATGCAATAGAGCGCCAAGAAAGAATTTTAAGAGACAGAAAGTTTAATAGACAGCTTGCAGAAACAGCTAATAACTTTAGAGACCCTGCTGCTGCAGGGGAGACATATACTTCAAACGTAGCGAGTCAAATAGTTGAAAGGGCTAGGGAGATAAAGTCCGAACAAGATTCTCCTGATTTTCAAGGCGAGCCTTTAGCTTTTGACGAGATTATAAATAAGGCTGAACAAGAAATTGTAGCAGAACAAAAGGCAAGAAAAAAACGTCGTACACTCGACAGGTATACAGACGCTGACATATACGAAACTGAGTATACACAAGACACCACTGGCGAACAAACAGCTGAAGAAAGAAGTGCTTTAGAAGCTCTAGATAATGAAGATATAGATGCTTTTGTAAACACAGTTCTTAACGGTGATTTTACAGCGGTATATAACAGAACAAATGAAGAAATACCTGCAAGTGCGAGCTCATTTGATGCAGCCGCCGAACGGATTGCACAGGCTAGACAGAATCTAAAGCCAAGAGGAAAACAACCTAAACAAGTTACTACTCCTACTGGCCCACAGCTACAACAACCTACTGTTAATCCTGCATTTGAAGAGCTGGATAGAAACAATGCGGAAATTGGTAGAGACTTTTTCCCTGCTGATAATGTTATCGAAAGAATCAAGAAAACTGGAACGCCATTCGAGCGGTTACTAGCAAATAGATTAAAGCCGTTTTTGGAGAGAGTCGAAGTTAGACTTGCTGACCCGGAAAAAATGAATGATAGTGCTGGCGTATATATAGAGAACGAAGATGGTACTAGGAATATTAACCTAGCTAGAACTGGCCCTAAAGCGGGCACCAATAACGTTACTTTCTTACACGAAGCTATTCATGCTGCAACTGCTAGAATAATAGATAACCATGCTCAAGATCCTACAAAGACACCGCTAAAACAACAGAAAGCGTTGAACCAGCTAGAAGATCTTAGAGGTCAGGTCGAGAACTATATTGACCAGAGACAACAAAACGGTGTGGCTACTGACGAAGAGCTAGCACTAAAAGACCTGGGTGCTTTTGCAGATACAAAAGACTTTGTGAGCTATGGCCTTAGCCAGCCTGAAATGCAGAATATCCTGCAGAAAATTCCTGCACAGAACACTAAACGTGGAAAACTCAGCCAGTTTATTAAAGCTGTACAGAAACTATTCGGGTTTGAAGGGGACATAAGTACGGCTTTTGAAGACTTAGTGCTGGTTACTGACCGTATACTAGATCCTAAAGTCTTTGGCACGTCTCCCCCAGCTAATATAGTTGCCTATGCAAATAAAGAAAGTAAGACAGCAGCTAGAGCTAAGAAGAAAGTTATGGCTTCTCAGACTTTTAATTCTTTCGCGGAAGCAGTCAAAGACTTATTTAGGACTAGAGACGTAGCGTCATCGGTAAAATTTTTAGACGCGTTTAAAGACTCCATATCAGTTGGATCGCTTAAAGCTATTCTTTATACCTTACCTAGTGACAAGATTATAGACTTAGCCAATAAGTTCTACGGGTTGAACGCCCCTAAAAGAATTAGAGAAATGGTTAGGGCAGTAACTGCTGAGAGGATGAAGAGAACAAAAACGCTAGCTGAAGAAGCTGATTTGTGGAGTAAGTTTGTTCGCAAGTTTGGTGGGATAGCTAATAGAAACTTATCTGACTCGATGCACCTATCTACTTTATACGATATAGATGGTACAAAACATAATACTTTTGAAGAAGCAGTAAAGAATGACTCCGTTATAAAAGATGCCCAAGCTAGAGCACAAGACCCAGCGTTAAGTGTAAGGCAACAAGCAGCTGCAAAGGGTGAAGCAAAGAAAAGAACCGAAGCACTGCAAATTTTTTATAAAGGGTTTGTGAATAAAGATACTAAAGGAAATATAACGTATCAGTACAGTGGGTGGGAGCAGTTAAATAAGGATACTAATGGTCAAGCCAAAATAATATATGAAATGGCTAAAAACCGGTATCAGAAGAATTTCCAAGAATACTATGACGCCCTTATAAAGCGCGTTAAAGATAATAATAGTATATCCGAGACAGCAAAGAGCAACATACTTGCCACTATTCAAGTAGAAGTTTTAGATGAAATTGCTAAACGAGGAAACATTTACTTTCCGTTAATGCGTTTTGGTAATCATTATGTTGGGTTTGGTAAGGGCGCAGACAGAGCATTTTATATGTTTGAGAGTGCTACCGCGCGTAATTTAAAAGCTAGACAACTAGCTGAAGAGTACAAAGAAAACACAAACGACCCAAGGCCACTTTCTGAAATACAACAAGAAATAACAGATATTGGGGATAGCGTTCAGCTTAGAAATGAATTAGCCGGATTAGACCCTAAAAATGTGGATGCTTCTTCTAAATTAATGAAGAAGATATTCTCTGAGATAGACAGTAATTTAGTTGTCGACCCAGCAACGGGACAAAAAGTACTAAGCGGAACTAGTGTAAATAACCTTAAGAATGAAATATATCAGCTATATATACAGACTCTGCCAGAACAAAGTATGCGCAGAAGATTTGTTAAAAGAAAAGGCACCGCTGGTTTTTCTGGAGATGCTTTTAGAGCGTTCTTGGTAAGCAACCACCAAGCTACAAACCAGTTGTCTAAAATGAAATACTCTAACCGAGTTAACGCATCTATTGCTTCTGCATATGCTGAGCTAGAAGGTAGAGGTGGAACTAACTTACTAAAGGCAAGAGCATATGTAGATCGTATGGTATCAAGGGCCTTAGCTGAAACAAGTGGTGATCCAATAGGTGAAAGGTATGAAGGCTTAGAAAGAGCTATACGGTATGGAAACCAAGCCGCGTTCTTCTATTACTTAACTTCGGCTAAATCAGCTATGGTTCAGTTGACTCAGTTACCTTTAGTTGGATTACCAGTTCTTGCAGCAAGATATGGAACTATTGAGGCTGTGGCTACGGCTACTAAATATCTAAACCTCTCCAATAAACTTGCTACTAGAAAAGTTAGAGCTGATGGTCAGCTAACAATGGCGTTTGAAAAGCCAGACCTAAAAAGAACAAAGCATGTACTAGAAGATATCCCTGAAGATTATAGGGGTTGGTATAACGATGCTATAGACATAGCAGAAGAATCTGGGGTTATTAACGATACTTTTGCTACTGAAGTTTCACAAAGAACAAGAGTTCCAAGTCGAGAATACCATAATACGACAGCATTTGTTACTCGCACTGTGGCTAATTTCCTATCTGGTGCGTTCCATCATATGGAGAGAACAAGTAGACAGTTGATGTTTAGCGCCGCTTTAGACTTGGAAATGAAAAAACAAATGGCTGGATATGAAGCGCAGATTAGCAAGATAAGAAATGCTAATCCAAATATGACCCGCGCACAGGCAGTCGAGGCTTTGTATGCACCTTATAGATCTCAGACTCAAGCTATACAAAACTTGATGACTGAAAATAAATTCTTAGCTGATACTGGTAGATATACAGAAGAAGATGCTGTTAATGAGCTACTCGCAAAAGACAAGAAAATAGTATCTCCTAGAGCTGCCGCAAGAACAGCGGCTATGAACGCAGTTGATGTTACTTACGAATCTCTGTTTGATTATGGTAATTTCAATAAACCAGAGTTAATGAAGGGTAGAGGTATTACTGCATTTGTAAGGTTGCCTGCACAGTTTATGACCTTCCCAATAAACATGACGTTGTTCATGTATAAAAACTTCTTTGGGATGATACCCCTGCTAAACAAGACACAGAAGAGAGAAGCAGCTATTAAATTCTTTGGTGTGATGGGTATGTCATTTATGTTTGCTGGAACTACAGGTTTGTTCCATTACAGTGTAATGATGGGGTTAGCTGAAGCAGTGAGGGATATGTTCAGACCAGATGACGAGGATGAGGAAGCCTTATGGTATGACATGGATGACGACGGTAACCCTCTAGGCAAACGTAATTTAGATTTGTGGTTTAGAGAGTGGTTCCTTCCAACTTACTTCGGCCCAGATAGCAGTATTGCTAAAGCTTTTGGGTTAACTGATGAGCAAGCTCTTACACTACAACGAGCAGTTAAACTTGGCCCTATATCAGCGATTACAGACCAAAACATTGGTTCTTCAACTAGCCTAGATGGTCTTTTCTACACCCGTAGTTTGGCAAATGAAGATATAGACAGCCTATGGGTTAATGTAGTGAATGCCGCTTTTGGCCCTGCTGGTAGCTTAGTAAAAGACTTTAAGACAGCTATAGTTGAAGATTTGGCTAACGGAGAATATAAACGTGGGTTCGAAAAGCTTACCCCTGCCGCAATACGTGGATTTATAAAAGCATCCAGGTTGGCTGAACAAGGTGAGATAACAAACAAAGGTGTTCCGATTAGAAGTGCTGAGTGGTATCACACTGGTAAGTTAATAGGTACAGCAGCTGGATTTAGCAGCACAGAAGTAGCGGAAGTTAGGGAGAAAAATGTACTAGCTAAAGAGCTTGAGAAATCCATATTGAATGAAAGATCCGCTCTCTACGACAAATACGATAAAGCTATACAGCAATACAACAGGTCTATGACTGACGAGAGCGTTGAAAACTTAGAAGAAGTATGGAAAGAAATAGGTATATTCAACGTACGCAACGGACAGTACGCCATAACTGGAGAGGCACTTTATAAGTCTGCAACCGGTAGAGCAAAGAGCAGGATGTCTGCTGGAGATGGTTTGATACTTAGCCCTAACTCAATGAATGCAATCCTACCCTTAGTCCTTAAGAGTAGAGTTTATCCAGAGGAGTAAAAAGAAACCCCCAGTTGTTACACTGGGGGCCACTAACACAAGGGGGTGTTGAAGGAGCGACTCTTCGTGACCCAAGGCTAAAACGAGAAAGGAGGAGTTTTTAGCCTGACCCTATTTTACCTACAATTTCCATATACGTAAACCCTTTACGCCTTCCTCTATTACTACCTTAAATAAAACCTTATATTTCAAGCGTTTAGTAGTCTTTAGTATACGCTGTTTGGCTCGCACTGGATCTAAACATGGTATAAAAAAGGATGTTCCTCTCTTAAACTTAGTCCAATCAATTTGGTAATTGACCTTCTCTATCTCCATGCTTTATTAACTCTTCTAGTTCTGGATGCGCCGCATTTAGTTGTAAAGTATGAACAGGAAAGGTATTAACCTTCATACCTTTTGAAAGCCTCTTGTTCAAAGAATTCACCAATATACCTTTCTTTTTAAGTTCGCTCATGACTTCTTTATAGTGTATTTGCCCTTCTACACAATCATTTTTAAAGTGTTTTGCGGTTAGGTATATCTGCTTCGTATCAGGTTCAACACGAATATATAACTCTCTAGTAGGTTCATGCTGGGGTAGCGCTGGTTTGTTAGTTCTCAAATCAACTCCATCATTGATTACCAAAGTATTAGGTATATGCCGGTTCATGTAGTCCCCTAATATTGTAGTAACACTAGTAGCAGGAGGTTTTACATTCTGCTTTAGGTCTTGAATTAAATCTGCGGCCCATTTATAAATCCGTTGTAGATCCCAGTCTATAAGACCTAAACGTTTTGCAAACATCCCACCGGTAATATTACTAGCTACTACGGCTGACCAATAGCGTTCTTTAGGTGTTAGATTTAGTTCTCTGTCTATCTTAGTTTGTACACCAACTAGACGTCCTCTAACTTCTTCTAAATTACTTACAAGATACTGCATATAAATATCGCCAGCGTGCCCCCAGTTATCAAATAACTTACGGTCAAAAAGCTCTTTACCTTCTTCAAGGCTTACCACTTTGTTATATCCAACTGTGTATTCTATGAGACGAGCAAGCTCACCAGCGGGGTTGTTTTTTACTTTCTGCATTTTTTCAGTCGCTGAAGAGTTAGAGGAGAATACTCCTGTAGTAGCCCACCTAGCTATATTCGAACGTAACTCAGAGTTAGCAGTTAATCTGTCTTTGCCCTTACCTTGCGTTATACCGTAAATATAATCCGAGAACAAAGCCGCTGGCATATTGGTAATTTCATCAATAGTGTATGGCAAACAGTTCCATATACCCAATTTAGCGAATACTGAATTACCAGTATCCTTCCACTTTCCACATAGTTCTTTTGGGTGCCCATATACGCTGTTAATCATATATAAGATAGTAGACTTACCAGTCCCTGAGTCTGGGTGGATTACGTTGATAGCCGCACCATTTTGACCTGTAAATTTTAAAAGTGGTGACCCAAAAGCAGTCAACGCAGCGAACGCATGGGGCTCTAGACCTTCTCTGCCATATGTAGAGAACACTTCTTTCCAACCTTCTAGCGTCCCATGTTTTTGCATATACTCGGCTGTTTCTTTGGTAGCTTTAGACGGGGGGCTAAAATATATCCCATCTGCAGATATCTCTCTATCCCCAATAATAAACTTGCTGTTATGGTCAGCCCAACCAAATTGACTACGCATAATCTCCGCTTTCTTTTTAGTTTGAAGCTCCTTCAAGCTTTTAAGAACATAGTTTCCAATAGGCTCAAATCGTTTCTTTGTATCCGCTAGGATTCCATATTTAGATAACTCTGGCCTAAGTTTTTCAGGGTCTTGTACAAGAGTATTAGGCACAACAAATTCTCTTATGCCATCTCTAGGTAGATGCACTTTCATTAAAACGACGTCGCCTAACTCCCTATCGTGCATACGTTTCATAACATACAAATCGTGCTCGTATATTAAGACTGGTTCTAATATCTCTCCATCGTCTGAAACTACCTCACGATAAACACCACCATTTTTACCCCTGAAATAAGGGCTTGGGTATGGAGGTATTTTTACTACTTCTGCTGGCTCATCTTCAAGCTCTGATTCAATAGTTACTTCATCTGTCTCTGCTCTTAGAATTTCCTTGCCGAGCAGTATTGGGCTTTTAATTGCGCCTTTGTGTGGACAACCTTGACACCCACCAGAGTTATGCTTCTCAAACTCAGCGCAACCATGTGGCCCTTTGATATGCTCGATCTTCTCCTCTGTGGTAGCAGGATCATAATCGGGGTGGTCTTTAGACAGCTTGTGAATAGCTACATCTTTATCTTCACAAAACTTAGCAATAGATAAAGCATTAAACCATCTAGGCTCCGAAAGAGTCGCACGTTCTTTAAAACAGCTTAATAACTGCTGACAACCGTTTTCACCTTTAATCATTATCTTGTGGAAACTAAACGCATTATTAGCCATCAATGATTTAGTTAGCTCAGATAACTCTCTTTCTGGTGCTACTTGGTCAAACGTTTTTACGCCCAGTATCTTTTTAAACTGCTCGAAGTCTACTGGTTCTGCTTCTCTTATTACCTTTACTTCTTTAGGTGGAATATCCTTAAAGTTAAAAGTTCCAGGTATTCTAAGAACCCTTGCCGCGTCTGTAGTGCATGCGCTATCGGCATAAAAGTTACGGGTAACACAAACATCTTTTAACCTCTTAGCGACAGGTTCCCATTCCTGTCTAGTTATTTCTTCGGTTAAAGGCCAGTATGCGTGTATACCGCGTCCAGAATTTACTACTATAGGATCAGGCAGTCCTACATCTTCGCAGAAGTCACTCAGTGCTTTTCGTCCAACAGCTTGGTCTAGATAACCATTCGGTCTACCAGTTGTCTCGTTAACTATAGCTTTGTTTTCACCACAGTCAATATCAACCCAAAAAGCTTTTAGTGCTTGTACGTTATCCTTTCTCCTATTCTCTCCTGTAGCAAACTTGGCTACTGCAAAAAACACATTCCAGTTTTTCTCAACAAGGTCTCTAGCTATCTCATCTACTTCACCCCGTGTCTCAACTAAAAACTGTTTTTGCTCGTCTCCTTTTAAACCTAATACGCAAAACCACCCAGTGGACGGCTGTACTGTATTAAGTAGATCCATGCGTCGCTCTCTTACTTTAATGTGTTAATAAATTCGTTTATAGATTCTTCAAAAGCAGGTTGTGGAAAAGTAGCCCCAATAAACCAGTTGTAAATGGTTTGCCTACTAACCCCAAAACTAGTAGCTACCTCGGCTACTGGTATATTATTTTTTATACACAGTTTACCGAGGCGTACTCCTAGCGATTGCTTGTCAGCTTTTTTATTTAGATCTATTAAACGTATGCTGTAACCGTATCCCATTATTCGCTCAACCAGTCGTCAACTAAAGCGGCGGCATCCTTTTTGGGTTTAGGAGTCTCTTCAGTTGCTTTCTTGGTTTGGCGAACTTTAGGTTCTGTTTCTACTTCCTCTTCTTCCGGCTCGTCAGCACGTTCAATCGTCGCTTGCGGTTTAGGTTGTTTCTTTACACCGTCTGTTTGTGCTACGGTAATAACGGTATACATTTTTGTTTCTGGTTTTTCTCGAGCGGCTTGAACTTGCTCATACTCTTCATCACTAATGTTTCTCATCGGCGTAAAGATAAGTTCCATTGTATCCGCATTAGAATCAAATGAGATATTAGTAACCACGTTATCTATAGATTCATGGTTAGCCACTAGGTATTTCCAGTAAGACTCAAATGGATGTGAATTACCTACACCCTTACCAAACAAAGATTTAGAAGGTATGTTCATTTGATAAACATCACCGGAAGGATCTCCAGCTATTAATACTGCTATACGTCTTTGGTACTTACATGCTTTGCTACCATTTTCACCTGAACCCTTAATGTTTTGGGGGCAAGTCAAACAGTTGGCACTTTGTTTATCCTTTGCGGCTTCTTCTGGCCTATCGCCTTCGTTTGACCAACAGTTTGGTAGTGTGGCTTCTTTATTAGGGTCAAACTTAGATGCGTAGAAGATACGAGATACTTTCGGCAAGAGATTAATAATAATGACATTGATCTCATTACGAGCCGCGTTTCCAACAACTTCACCGTTTATGATTCGTTTAAACGTACCATTGGTGTTAGTCTGTATTCTTCTATTAGTAGAAGTGGTGTTCTGCAACAGAGATTTAGCTAGATCACTAAGCTCCCGTTTACCGGTAGTGGCTACCGCTGTTTGGTCTTTAAAAATTGCTACATTTCCCATTTGTTCTCCTTAAGATTTAGTAGTGGGTTTTCTAACAACAACTGCGTAAGAACTATTGGAATTTAAACCTACAGGTAACTTATCTGGATTGTTTTGTAGGTACTCCAACATATTGCCTTGATGTATTCTCGCTTCCAATAAATGCAAAGCGTCATTCTCTTTAATAAACTTATGTAACTCAGACCAGTCATTCGTCCAGTATTTGGTACGAACTCTGCGTGTAATTGTCCCTGCTTTAGTTTTTACACTGTCTAAGTTTTCGGTGTTGCAAAATTCAAGGAGTTTATCGGTAAGAGTATCTAACTGCTCTCTTAAACTAGAAAGCTCCTCTTTCTTTTCTTCTATTACGTCACGTACTTTTACATACGCTTCTACATATTTTTCTAAGGGTAATTCTTCTGTCATAGATACGACCTTTCCCAAAGAAATTCAGTAGTGGATGAAGCGCCCATTGCTCGTAATTGAAGCTCTGTATACCGAACACGATTTGTATCGTAAGCAGGGCCAACATAATCAATTCTTGTTGGAACAACTTGTGTATAAGCAGGGACAAACAGCACGTTTTTCAACCTAAAACATTTGTATGATTTTTTAGGTAGGTTTTCTTTGGGCGACGCTTTCTTATCTCTGGCACGTCGCTCTGCCAGCGTCAGTACATTTGCCATAAGGCCTCCTTGTGTTGTAGGAAATTACAAGTATACCAGAGTGTTTTACAATGTCAAACGTTATTCTGATATTTCTTGTCTGTAGAGATCAATAATCTGAGAGTGATTACCGATTTTGCTTTGCAACATTGAATACAATCTGTTTTCAACTTCGCTCCCTCTGATGTGCACAACAGTCATAGCGTTCTTTTGCCCCGGCCTATCAATACGTGCATTGGCTTGGAGATAAGTTTCTACGCTAGTAACTGGGGCATACCAGATAATTGTATTCGCGGCTGTCAAAGTTAGTCCGTGCGATGCGGCTTGGGGCTGTATTAGTAATACGTAAGGATCTTTCTCTGTCTGGAACCTTTTAATTATGTCCGAACGTCTGTTTACAGGAACCTTTCCATTTATGACATCACAACTTATAGAGTTTTTATTTAGGTGATCTTTAAGAATATCTATGGTGTGAGTAAATGGAATAAACACCAACACTTTATTTGACGACTCTTCAATAACCTCAAGCACTACGTTTATTCTATTGGATATATCGAACTCTATAACTTCTTTAGTATCCGAATAGACCGCACCACCTGATATCTGGAGTAGTTTGTTTAAATTTGTAGCCGCATTAACAGCTGTAACTTGTTCACCATCTGCTTCCATTATCATTCTATTTTTTAGCTTTTGGTAATACTTATTTTGCTGTGGGGTAAGTGGCGCTTCTCGCTCTACATAAGTTACTTCTGGCAAATCAAGACATTGTGCTTTTTCAAACCTAATAGCAGGTTGCAACATTTTATGTACGAACTCTTTTGCACTAGGTTTTGGAATCCATTTAAATTGCGAGACTTTAAACATTACTTGATCTCTAAATTGACCGTAGTATTTTGGTGATCCATTTGGGTTTACCAACTTAGCCAATCCATAAGCGTCAAGTGGAGATTGAGCTGCTGGCGTACCAGTAAGCATCCACAACCAGCTAACTCTATCTATGATCCTTTTTAAAACTTTCCAACGGTTAGTCTGGGGGTTCTTGTAGGCGTTTGCCTCATCAACTACAACTAGATCGAAACCACCATTTCTTAGTTCTTCTTCAACAACAGCAACTCCGTCAAAGTTAATGATTACAAATTCAGTAGGGGACTGAATTATTTTCTTTCGGGTTTTGGATTCGCCATGTGCCACACTACAACTGCGGTGCATAGCAAATGTAAACAAGTCTTGTTGCCAAGCTGACTTCATAATTGAAAGGGGGCAAATGACTAGCACTCGCTTTATCAGCCCTAGCTTCATTAGGTAGTCAGCCGCCCATATAACAGATGCTGTCTTACCAGTACCTTGTTCGTTAAAACAAAAGGCTTTCTTATGCAGAGTTAGGAAGGATGCAGTATCCCGTTGGTGTTCGTAAGGTTTAAACTTACCTGTCCACTCATAGTCTCTTTTTATTGGGGATGGTACATTTCTTATACGTAAGCCAGCAAGAGCAGAAGCTTCTTCCAGCTCCCACTTTACAGCTACGTTGTATATGTCGCCCTCTTGATCTACTACCTTGCTTTTTTCTATTAAGTCTGTGACTAACTGTGGCCTTCTGGTTCTTACGAGTAATGCTTTATCGTCTATTATTTCCACGTCGTTTCCTCTCTCGCGGACTAGTTTCTGACACTAGGCCGTTTTTTGAATTCCTATCGAAAGAGCGATTAGCGGATGCGGTGGTAACTCTAGTTCCATCACCATTGTTTCCTCCTTTAGAAATAGCTTTTTTGTGCGCTATATCTTTACCGTCGCCCTTAGTTACTCTTCCTTTTTTCAAAGCTTTACGCCGAGCCGAATTACGCATGGCCCTATTTTTCTTTTGTTCTTCAGTGCCTTGGTACAGTTCGTATTCTCTTTTATAGTTTCTTGCCATGATCTAGCCTTCAGTTTCTAGAGTTATTTTCGCATGATACCACAGGGCAAAATTTACACAACGGGCCAGAAATAGCGTTCCAAACATCAACCTGCTCTGCTACCTCTAGCCTCTCTAGCAGTGGATTAAATGTGGATAAGTACTTGTCCATGTGCTCTCTGTAGTGATCTTTCTTTATAACCTCATCGCAAACTAAAAATATCAGCGCTGACTTAACCTTATTTACTTGTGGAAAGTGGACAAATACACCACCAGCTATTAAATCTAACTGCTTAACATCTGCATACTTGGCATTCTTACTGGTCTTATAGTCTACGGAATAAGCTGTATCACCATCTATGATTAACAAGTCGGCTATACCACGCCACCAAACATCTTTACCTAAAAACTTACAAGGCTCATATCCAGCTTCCGTTTTCTTTACGCCCATTCTAAGTTCCGTGTGTTTCTCTCCTTTTTTCCTTCCTAACGCTTCTACTACTCCTCTTATATAGGCAAATTTTTCTGGTATCTCTATGCCATTTTTTATATATTCTTCAGCCGCGGTATGCACTTTTTGCCCGTAAATAGTTGCTTCGCTACCAGTGTCTTTAACGTCCTGCAGTACCTTTAAGTGGTAATATTTTTTAGGGCATTGTTCAAACGTTTTAATACTAGAGTACGACCATGCACTTGACATAAAGAGCCTTTACAAGAATAAACTTAGCTCGTTATAGCACAGTACATGTAAAAGTCAACTCTTCATTTCACTAAAAAAGTGCCATAAGTCAAATAGTTACTAGCCATAGAGTGTCATAGAGTGTCATAGAGTGTCATAGAGTGTCAGCATAATTACTTTATGTTTCCGCCAGATTTAAGAATGTCGCCTTGGTATACGTATGAACCCATATGATTTAATTTTACGAATGGATGGGCGTACACCTTGCCACCATACTTACGCCATAGTTCACAGAAGTGGTAGTCCTCAGATAGCAACGCCCCAGTATGGTCAATGCTTGTAGCAAAAAACTCATGGGTCAACGGTTTGAGGTACTCCCCTGTCTCTGGGTCAGTAAATGTAGACACTCGGTAGGTCGGTACATGGGGGCCCAACTTCTCAAATACACTACGTTTGATTAGCATGAAGCCAGTACCACCATGCCGTACTTCGAGCGCACCACTTTCATCAGTCTCAACAAACCCTTGCTCGTTTTGAATCATGGTTAAAACAAATGCTCCAGCGTAGTCTTTTAGTTCAGACTTACCAGCTTTTGCCGCTTTCTCAATACTCTCCCAGTTCACTTCTTTCTTTGGGTA
>Ga0208161_1000583_pt1 | contig 20592 bp, 24 predicted proteins | sample CB_VirMetaG_3_FD_184538 | JGI IMG/M metagenome (GOLD analysis project Ga0208161, IMG submission 184538) | Freshwater to marine saline gradient viral communities from Chesapeake Bay - CB_1508_1S Viral MetaG (SPAdes) (version 4) | ecosystem: Environmental > Aquatic > Marine > Coastal | place: USA...
TTCTCGTATTGCTTTTTTAAGGTCTTGACTCATTTTATTTTAACATAACGAAGGTAATAAAGGAAGCTAATACTCCCAAAAATCCTCCACCTAACCATTTAATTCCTGTTCTAAGATTTTGGTTTTCTTCTTTTAAATTTTCAACGTCTTTTTCTAAACCTGAAATGATATTTTTTTGTTTTTGTTGGATTTCTAGGTTTAGGGAAGATTGTTTTTCACAAATACTGTCTTTTTGAATATATTTGTTTATAACACTGTCTTTTTGAATGATTGTTTCTTTTAATTGAAAAACTAGATTGTTAGTTTCTTCTAATTCAGCTATCGCTTTATCTCCTCTAACTAAATCAGCTGCTATTCTTTGTGCTATATTGTAACTAAAACAAATTCTATTTGTATCTGTTTGTGAAAAACTCGGTAAGTTGAGAAGGAGTATAACTACTAATATCTTTAATTTTTTTATCATAATAAGCTTTTATATCTATTATTTTTTGGTTTGTGTAGCTTATTTCATTGTTTAATGAATCTATTACATTTTGGTTATTTGAAATAGATTGGTTCAATTCAACTTGTTTTTTTTGTAAATCAACTAATGCATTGTTTAAATTGTCAATTTCTTGTTTTTGTTTATCGTATTTTGATAAATCTACATTAGTTGGTTTAAATACTATCCATAACAGGAGTAAAATGATCGCACCTAAAATTAGGTGCGATACATTCAATTCCAATTTTTTATTTAAAAGGTTATTCAACATTTCTACCTGCTGCTCGTTTTAAATCATCAAGCATAGCCTTGGTAAGTTTATATTCTTCTTTAGCTTTTTTCAAATATGCATCAATTTTAGCTTTATCGTCTGAATATTTCTTGATGAATTTTAAACCTAAATTAAATTTTTCTTTTTTATCTTCTGGTGTAGCACCTAATTCTTTTGCTGTTTCATCACTACCAGCTGATTTTGTTGCTGCTGCTACTTCTTCATCTTCATCATCTAATTTGGATTCTTTTGATTTTGGTTCAGCTTTAGGGGTTTCTTCTTTTTTTTTAGATGCTTTTCTACCTTGTTTTCCTGGTTTGATAAGTCCAAGGGCTTTTTTAATAGCATTATTTGTTTGATTTTGTTGTAATTCTTTCCCACTAATCCCTCCAAGAGTATCTACTTCAATATCTTGTTGTTTTTCTAAAGCATCTTTTACTCTAGAATCTTGAGAAATTCCTTTTCTTTTAGCTCCTAAAACTTTTTCTCTAATACTAGTAAGGGCTTCAGTTGCTTTAGTTTCATCTTTTTTAAGATCTTCAAGTGTAACACCCATATCTGCAAGGGTTTCATCAACAATAGCATCAACTGCTGATTGTAAAGTATCTTCTTCTCCATATTTTTGAGATACTCCTTTATCTAATTGTCCTCCAAAATCAGGAATTTCATTCAACGCAGAAGAAATTTCTTCACGTACTATTTCAAGTAAACGAGCTTTTTTCATTTTAATATATTTTATTTATAAATATTAAGAGAATACTGTTTGTTTAACTCTTCGCACTCTCTCCTCGACACTGCCAGCTAAATTTACTATTCGTTGATTCATATGACCAAATTTACTTAATAGATTTTTAATTTCTTTATCTATTTCTTTTCTATATTCAACATCTGTTGTTCGAACACCATTATCTTCTATTTCAACACCTTCAGGTGAAATATAAAACATATAATCATATTCTTTAATTAAATGTGAAGCTGCTTGACAAATTTCATCAGCCATATAATATGGTATAGATTCAGCTAAACGTGTAAATGCCATAACATCAATTACAGTTCTATCTGTTATGATATCTTGGTTCATTAATTCAGCAGCACGTTCAGCCAAAAATACAAATTGACCTTTTACAGTTGAATCTGTGTTTAAAGGGATACCTAAATCGCGTAAATATTTTGAACGTTCTGTTCTAAATTCATAGTCTTTAAATTCAGGTAGTTCTTTTAAAGCATTAACTAATGTAGTTTTACCTACAGACATTGTTCCACAAAAACCTATTTTCATAATTATTCTTTTATAACTTTTATTGTTTCTCCATTAAATTTAATAAAATATATTCCAGTAGGCAAATTTTCTCCTAAATTTCTTGTTTGAAAACTTGACTCTACTAATTGTCCACTCATGTTGTATATTTCAACTTTTGAATTTGATTCTGTTTTTAAACTAAAGGTACTATTAAATGGGTTTGGGTATGGTTTTGTTGATGTTATCATTCCAGAACTTTGTATTCTAATATAACAAGCTTCACCATAATTACCTAAATTAGTTTTGACACGTACTCTAAATGTAGTATTGTTTGTACCTGCCCAATATCCATCTGTACCTGCAGGAGATGAAGCCTCAATCATGTTTAATCTAAAAGCCCTTGACATAGAACCAAAATCAGAAGCTTCTCTAGTTAAAAATTTAGTAACTATATCATTTCCACTACCATCCAATTCAGTAACTTCAAATGTATAATTTAAAAATCCATATAAATTATACGCTGCTAAAATGGAAGAGGATGATGTTATTGTGTATGGGCTATTAAAACTAGAACCACATTGATTTGCCCCAGCTACTGGGTATTCACCGTCTCTTAATTTAACAGTTGGGTTAGCAGGTGTATAAACTATTTTTTCTTTACCCCAAGGGCCCCATACACCATCTGCTTTAACTCTAACTGATATTCTATATGTTTTTCCATATGGGTTTGAGTTGGGAAAATTTGTAATAGGTCCAAAATCACTTAAAAATACTGATAAATCTCCTGCGTTTTCAGTAGCTTCTGTTCCTCCAGTTGCTATTACATAAGGTGAAGTAGTTGATGGGAAATCACCTATTCGATATCTAAATTGATAGTCTTGAACATTTGTACAATTTGAAGGTGTAGCAAAAATAGCATCATAGTGAAGGTAATTTATAGTAGTTCCACTTTCTGCTTCTTCTAATTCAGAACCACAAGGTGTTGAAATGTTACATATTGTACCATAAGAACCATAAGTTCCATTACATTTTACTTTTACTCTAACTTCATAAGTTGTATTGTATGTCACAAATGAAGTTGGAAAATTAGCTAATGAAAATGCTCTAAGTGTAGGTACTGTTTTTTCATATTCTTGTACTTCACTTGTACTTAAATTAGTTAATTCAAAAGTATATGCTTCGGCACCAGAAACATTATCAGCATAAATAGGTGTATATATTTCAGATAAAACAGCATCACATTGGGAATTTTGAATTTTGGTAGTAGGAATTGGAGGTGTTAAAACAAAACAATCTACTGCTGCAGGAGCACTAATATTAGAAGAACTTCCAATCCATGTTCTGACAGACACTTTGTAAGTGGTTCCGTATTGAATATTAGCACCTGGGAAATTGGATAAGTTTGTTATTCTTCCGGCTACACTACCATATGTAACTAATGAATCTAGTTCTAATGTAGTTTGATTTTCTACATAATATTTGTATCCATCACAAGGTTTTTTAATTGCTACAAAATTAGAATACAACAACGGTAAATTGTAATTGTAACAATAGGTATTAGTTAACCTAGTTGGGTAAGGTGTTTGACTAAATATATTACTTATCGTAAGTAAAGTAAAAAATACAAATAGTGACTTTTTCATGGTATTTTATTTTAATAAATTTTCTGCTACATAAATTGCTTGAGCACCCGATACTGTAATTCCTCTTGCACTTAAAGCATCTCCTACAAAATGTACGTTAGGGTACTTGGTTAATGATAAATTTTCATAATCTACAAGTGGTTCCGGTGATAAATATTTTACTTCGGGCATATAAATTCCCCAATCATCACCTAATGTTGGAAACACAATTTGCATTTCTGTAATAAAATCTTCAATATATTGAGCATATTCTTCACCTAGAGCTTCAAACAATGGTTCCATATTATCAACTTGAACAGCTGATACTTCATTTCCTTCAGATGTAGTTGATGGTTTGCGGGAAGGGCTATAATAAGTACCAGTACCGTTTACTTGAAGTTTTTTAACTGCTTCTCTTGACCATTCAAATGGATTTGAAATTCCATTAATCTCCATTAAGATACCAAAGTTAGTCATATTATTTCTATACGCTTCATCTTTTTTAGCGTGACCATTATATGAATGATCCCCATATGTTTCTTCTACAGCAACATAAGCAGCATTATTGTTTGTACAAAATGAACGCAATGAAACACCTTTATCTTCAAACTTTTTATATAACTTAAAGTCATATGAAATATCAATTAGTTTTTGAAAGTGATGTTGTGGGGCCTCAAATCGAACACCTATTTGAACTGATTTAGGTTCATCTGGGAGTTCATATTTATTGGCTAATTCTTGGGCAAAGTCAATGCCTGATTTGCCTACTCCAAAGATAAGTTCATCATATTTGTTTCCGAATTCACCGCATATGATCATTTGATTATCAAAATCAATATCTGTTACTTTAGTCTCCCATTCGAATTGAACACCTTTTTCAACCAAATAATCGTACCAATTCTTAGCAATTTCAGATAAATAATCTGTTCCTACGTGCCACACAGGAAATAATCGTAAACCAAAATATGGTTTGATAAAATCAGGTTCTGTTTCAGGATTTGAACATTGTACTTCTTCAGGTTTAGGGTGAAAACGTTTAAAATTGGTAATCACTTGATCCATCAGTTCCATTGCTTTTTCCTCACCACAATATTTAGATAATTGTCCTCCAATTGCTGTATGATAGGTTAATTTACCATCACTCCATCCTCCAGCACCTAAGAAACCTGTCATTACTTCTTCAGGTTTACGGTTGTATGGATCTTTACCCATATCAATTATTGTGATAAGTTCTCCAGGGTAACCATTATCTACTAATTTTGTTGCAGCATTTATACCTGCTACTCCTGCTCCTACTATTACTATTTTATCCATTCTGGTTTGTTGTTTAATTTTTTCCAATCTAATTTTTTTATTTTTACTTTATCGTTAATATAAAAATTCTTATATGCTTCTATAGTGTTTTCCAATTTAAATCCATCAGGCATACACTGAGGGGGATCCAAGAATCCATTGTCAGGTATATCGGGTTCATTAACTTGAAGCCATTCAAGTACATCTTTTGTTTTATGTCTTTTACCATATCGTTTTTCAAATTCATCACATATTTCTAAACCATGTTTAACTAACCATCTATAGTGTTGAATGGATTCTCTTGTCCATTTTGTTGATGGGTGGTTAAAATGGGCCTTTTTATAAGGTGCTTCATTACCTACAGCCCAATGTGCAGTACAACACATTTGAGCACATTCGATTTGCATTTTTCTAATATGATCGTCTGCTAATTCACGTGCAGCTATAATAGGATCTTCATTAATGTAAAATATATTCATAACTTTTATTGTATATAATATACAAAAAAAAGTGACCTAATCCAAAGATTAGGCCACAGCTCTATTAATTTTTTTTAAGTCGACTGGCTATGAATCAGTCTATAAATTAAGCTACTAACTTAGAGATAAAAGCTTTAAGTTCACCTCCTTTAATAGCAGATAATGCTCCTTCTAATGTTGCTAATGATATATTCTTAGATTGAAGTGCTTTTACAGCTGTTGCTCCTGAAGCAATCAAGAAAGTTGCTACTATTATATGAAATATACCACTTGCTACTTTATCAGCTTTTTCAGGATCTTTAATAAATTTTTTAACAATTCCTTTGATAGGAGCCATATATAAATGATGCAACTCATCAGCAATATGACCTAATTTACTCATCCATTGTTGATAATCACTTTCTTTATCTGGTTTTTTACCTAACATTTTATTTACTATACCACCTGCTGCTTTTCCTAATTTAGAAATTAGTCCCATAATAGCAGGAAGGGCAATAGCTATACTTGCTACGGTAAGTAAACCTTCGTTAGTTGGTTGGCTTTTTTTTGATGCTTTTTCTAATTCATCCTCTAAACCTCTTACTACATCGTTAATTTCATCTTTAATGTCATCAACCACTGCATTTTCTTTATCGTCAAGTTCATAAAGAGATTCTTCTTCAATTTCAGTTACTTTTTCTTTGTATTGGCTTTCAGTAATAATACCAGCCAACATTTGCATTCTGAAAGTTTCTTTATTCATTTTAAATGTATTTTCAATTTCAAATTACCATCACCTTTAATAACACGATGCCATTCGTGTCTTGGTATAAATATACGTTCATTTAATGAAGTTGGTAACTCGTTATCAAGTTGTATCTTCCAATTTGTTTCTCCAAGGATTTCTAAAGTTCGATCTTCATCATCACGATGCCATAATAGTTCAATTGGATCTATATTTTCGTTAAATTCACGAATGATATATTTGTCTGTAACTTCTATGTCGGTGTATGGGGTCATTTTGTTTTACCCCAAGTTTTACCTTTACCTGGGTCTTTACATTTTGAAGGTGTAGGACGACATGAAGGGTATTTTGCACGTTTTTCACCTTCTTCTCTACCACATGATTTATATCCTGTTATTTCACCATCTTTTCTAATAGGTGCATTACAATCAACCCATCCACCTTTTTTACCAGGTTCACCTTTACGTGAAAACCAAGTGCGGAGAGTTTCTTTAACTTTTTCTTGAATAACTTCTTCTTTTAAATCCTTCCAAATCATTCCTTTACGACATTTTACAACAGCGCCGGATTTGTAAGCGGATGGTTTATCGTATTTGCGATCAGCAATACGGAGACATCTGTCACGTTTTTTCTTTTCTTCTAAAAGAACTTCTTGTATTATTTTTTGTAACCTATCCATTTTACCAAAAACCGCTAAAAGAACTTTTTAGACCTAACAAACTTGCATAACGTGGTAATCTACAAGACCAATATGATGCTTTTGTTTTATCAGTTTTTTCTGAACATCTATGACGTTTGGCAAATGCTTGTCTTGCTTTTGGGTTGTTTATTTTTGCTTTTAATCCACCAGAACCAAATGAAACTTTTTTAATTCTTTTGGTTTTAGGATCTTTTACATAAACATAATATGCTTTTGAACCACCACGTTTTGGTTTGTTTAGAGGTGGGTTTTTCTTTTTGTCTTTATTTTCATTTAGGTTTAAAAGATCTTCATATTCAAAATATACACCATAATCTCTTAAAACTTCTTTAACTCGGTTTAAATCTATAGATCCTTGTTTAAACTCATCAGCTAATTCTCTATAAAATGGGTATTTAGTATGTCCTTTTTCTTCAGCTCTTTGTAAAATTTTCATTAATGGAACTTCATTAGCTCTAACAGAAAGAGGCATATCTAAAGGTACTCTAACACCTTCATAAATTCCATAATTACCTAAATCAGTTTCTAATAAAATTTCTTTATCATCATTATTTACATCAATAATTTCACGTAAATATAAAGCACGAGCTTCTGCCCATAAATTAATAAAAGATTTTGACCCATAACGAAAGGTATTTTCAGTTAATGGTAACTTGTTTTGTACATGATATCGTAAATTTTCTGAAAGAATTTGTTTAGGGGCTATATTTTCATTTAAAGTTATACCTTTAGGGGTTGGTTTACTGCATTCCCCACATCCACAATTGCAGTCTTTCTTTTTTGGGGGTGTAGATAATGCTTCTTTTATAAGATTTGTTAATCGTTCCATAGTTATAAATACTAGGAAAAGTAAGAAAATTCAGGTAATGTAGTTTCTAACTCTATATATCTAGGTGGGGTTATATTATGGAGGTTGTTTCTTAATATACCCCTATATTCATCCCATATTTTACCTAAACCCTTATTAAATGATAATGCTCTTTTTATCTTATGTTCTTCCCTATCTTGTCTATAAAAATGTTTTATAGTTTCATCATTACAAACAGTTTTGATAATAACACCAGGAACAAAACCATTTGTAAATTCTTTTCTTAATAATCTATAACATAATGTACCCTCAACAACAACTTCCCTCCCATTGTTATACATTATATTAGTTAAAGTTCCTAACGGATCTTCATCTTGTAAATAATCATCTGAAATTAATAGGGGGTAATTTAATTCTTGGGCTAGTTTTTTAGCTATGGGTAATTTACCTGTTTTAGTATAACCTAAAACTATAATTACACCCAAATTTGAACAATGATTTACTAATTCAGGTGTAACTAAGTCTTTTGGGTTCATACAACAAAATATAGATTGTTTTTTAAACCTTTTGTTTTATCCCAAAGTAAAGCTTCTGCGGAGCGTTTTGCTCCTACATATCCCCTTCTATGGTGCCAAGAATCGGTAGCTGAAAGGGAATTAAAATATCGAATTATTACACCTTGGTATTCTTCAGTAGATTTAAATTTGATTTCTTTTTTACGGTGTTCATGTCCTAAATGAAATTCTCTAAAAGTAGACATAGCCCATTCTTGAGGTTGTTCATTTGCCATTATTAAAGGCAAATCTATTATCTTTTCTTCATTACCATGTGTATAACCAATTAATACTTCACCGTATTTGTAATATTTTCTTGGGTTAGCAGAATTATCTACAGTTACATTTTCATTATTGTAAAACCAACCTTCTAGTGAATCACCTAAATAAAAATTCCTCTCAAAATCATGATTACCAGGTACCATAATAATGTCTACAGGAGCTATATTAATTAATCTATTAATAGCATCTACAACAAGTTGTCGTCCTAAACGAAATGTTTTTTGCCATCGAGCGTCTTCTTCTTGAGGTGTACCTTTGGTAGTACTATTAAAAGGGTGAGCTTTGTCTGAGTTGAAGAAATCATTTCCTATGGGGAAAACTATTTTTTCTATATTTTTGTTTGATGTTTCTTCTATAAATTCATCAATACATTGGTTAAATATATTACTAGCTATTTCTAAATTATAATCATAACTTGTTTCTTCAGACCAAGAAACTTTACCCAAATGTAAATCAAATATATTTAACTCTAATAGTAGAGGCTGTTTGTCTATTTTAGACTTGTATTTAATTTTTTCTACTTTAGGAGATAATTTTTTTAAATCTTCTATAAATTCTTCTCTAATATTTTCTATGATAGGTTCTGTTTTACTGTTTAACCAAACTTTAACTTGAAATAATGGAGTAGTTAATATATTACCATCAGGGCCTTTAGTTCCTACTTCCCAAGTATTTACTATTTGTTTTTCTATATCCCAATTATCTAAAGATATGTTATGGGCTTCTAAAAGACCGTCTACTGTCACTATTCGGTCAGTAATCTCTGATGAAAGAGATTTTGTCTTTGTTGTCATAATCTAATAGATTTTTAGGTTAATATATGGATGATTTTTTAAACTTCCAAATTTTATTTAAGAAATTGAAGGATGTAGAGTAGTATAAAGGTTTTTTATAATACGAGTTTCTTTAAATTCACCACTAGCATAGTATGGTTTTCCAAAATCAACTTCAATCCAATCTACTATTCCCCTACTATCAGGTTCTCCTGCTCTTGTACCTGCGGAAGCCGCATTGATAACTTTTCCTTCTCCATACTTTTTATGAGTAAAAAGGGATCCCTTTCTATATGAAGCTTTTACTTTATAGTCTAAATCATCAATATTTATTTTTTTAATAGATTTTTCAGAAGGTTCATCTAAAGAAATAATATATTCAAAATCACCCATAGTAAGTAACCTAATATCTTTAGATTTGTCTTTTCTTTTTTCATGCTGTTCTAAACTATTTGTTATATCAGAATCACTCATTGTTGGGTAAAGTAGTAAAGTAAGCAGTTTATCATCTGAAATGGAAAGAATATAAGTTGTTCCTATATTGTCTACCATTATAGGTTCTCCTTGTTTGTCTGTGCCTTTACTATACTGAGTTTTTAGGGATAATTCATATTTGTTATCACCTATTTTTAAAATGGGTTTTAGGATTTTATAGCCAATTTTTTCTTTAAAAGAAATGGGAAGGTTATTTATATTTTCAAAATATGATAATCTCTTTTTTAACTCTTTTTGTATTTTATCTATAATTAGAGGAATAGTTTCTTTTATATCATAATTATCTCCTAACATTTTTTGAGTTAAATTTGTAATAGCAAGTATATTTTCTCCTCTTTCTTTTTTTCGATCATCATAATGTTCTGTACGGGTAAGTTCATTTAAGTTTATACCTATCTTTTTTAATTCATTTTCTATCAATAAAATATCCTGTTTATTATTCATATCAGGATATCCTTTGGGAAACTTATAAGCTATACTATGTAAAAAATGTTCTAAAAGGTCCATATTATGTTTCAGGTTCTTCAGTTGGTTCTTCAGTTGGTTCTTCAGTTGGGGGTTCAGGTGGGAGTTCAGAATCTGCTTCTTCACCACCTTCTTCACCCTCTTCAACTTTAATTCCATATCTTAAAATGCGAGCTATTGCTTCAGCAGCATGTTGTTCTTCAGGGAGATTAAGTAAATAGTATTTTTTTCCTTCAACTTGAGCAATCCAACTTCTTTTACCATAAATTAAATAAAATAATTGGTCATTTTTTAAGTTAATTCTAAATGTAGAAGGACGTGGTGCAACCCAATCAATTGAAGCTACAAAATTATCATACTCAGGAGTTAAAAGATCTACAATAACAGCTTTTAATTCAGGAAATTTAGTTAATTCATCATATTGAACAGCTTCCTTAGGTGTAATTCTTTTACTAGAATATACCTGCTTAATTAAAAGTTTTAATTTATTTTGTAGTTCTTCTCTTGTCATTACTTTTTAGATTTTTCTAATTCAGCTCTTCTTTTGATTAATTTTTGCATTTCAGGATCACCAGCATTTTTTCCTTTGGCTTGTAAATCTGAAATTTTCTTTTCAATTTGAGCATATTCACTTTTACCTTCTTTAAGTTTAGCAAATACGGCTTCAGCTACTTTATCTGGTAGGTTTTTATAGTCTTTTTTAGTCATTTTAGATCCTAACTTTTCAGCGGCTTTTTTATCAGTAGCATATAAATATTTTTGCTGCGCTTTAGATGCAAATTTTTCATCAATTACTCCTTCCTCACTTGCAACATCTACCATTGCATCAATTTGGGGTTCTTTCATTTCAAAATCAAGATAATGTTTTGCAGAAACCATTAAATCTTTTGCTTTAGATATTTTTGATTGCCACCAATGAGGAAAATCTACTTCATTTTCCATATTATTATATTGATCAAGCATTTTGTAAAGTTCCATAGCATATTTTCCAATACGATACACATCAGCTTTTAACATACCAGGTTCATCGTCTTGATGTCCTATATCAAGATCTTCATCTAATTTATCTTGTTTTTTTAAAATAGCTTTTTGCAAACCATCAGGTAAATTTTTACGTTTATCATCAAATTTGTCATCATATTTTGAAGTAAACTTTTCAGATAAAGGTTTAGATAAAGCATCTTTAACCATTTCTTTTAATTTTTCCATTTTTTCCATAGGTTCTTTTTCAGTTGATTCTTTAGATTTTCTTTTTATATTATTTACAGAAGCGCCATAAGCTACATTTTCAGCTCTTTTGCCATGTTTAGCTACAAGTTTATTTCTTCTTTTTTTATTATTTACTATAGCTAAAAAATTATTATATATAGCTTTAGATTCTTCAGAAGAAAAAGCTTCATTTATACTCCCTTTTTGGGAATATTTTTTTATTACATTTCTAATAGCTGTTTTTATTTCTGTAGGTTTTTTTAAGAATTGTGGGTTAAGTTCTGGTAGTACTACTCTTAGGATATATTGGATGATTTCTTCTTTGGTGTTAAGTTTTTTTATAGCAGGGCCTAGGTCTTTATAAAGAGAAAGATTTTTTTCAATTTTTTCAACATCTTTAGACATCTCTTCTTCTTCTTTTATGTAGTCATATTTTACTTGTGCCCCAGTAGTTGAAGTAGTTGTAGTTGGTTCAGGGGTTCCTTTATCATCAAGTCTCTGGATGATTTGGAGTAAATAGTTTTTTATTCTTTTTGAATCAATATTAGCTTCATCACTAATTTGGGCTAAAAGAATTATTAGTAGGTCTTCTAGTTCAGCTTTATTATTAACAAATTTAAGTGATTTATCTAAATTCTTTTTAGAATCTAATTTTTTATCTATATTCTTAACATCTTTTTCTGTAGGAATATCTTCTTTATTATCAAAATCTTTACTTTTAACACCCATAGGTACCCCATTAATTGTAGTATCAGGGCCTACAAATTGAGCTATATCTTTTTCAGGGTTTAAAGAAGTATTTTTTACAGTTTTTAAATTTGTCCATTTTTCACCTTGTTTATTTCTTCCCCAATAAACTGTAATTTGCCCATTTGTTGTGGTTCGAATCTTATTATACAATTCAGAAGCGGGGATTGTTTTTCTTTTAAAATCTTTAGAAGGTTCTTGTTTTTTGTCTTGTGTTTTAGAAACATCCTTATCAAACTTTTTGTATTTATCGTTTACAATCTGAGTTAAAGAAGGAAATTTAGTAAATTCTCTAAAGCTTTCTTTATAGGAATTATCTTTACTATCATCTGCAAAAACATCTAAAGCACTAGCAATATAGTCTTCATCTTCCCCTGGCCATATTCCAGCATAGAAAGGGATAAGAAAACCTAGATTTTTAAGGGCTATATCTTCTTTATAAAAGGGTAAATTGCTAAAATCACTTTGGGCTTCTAATAAAAGAGTAGAAAGTGAAAGATTTTCCATCAAATCTCCTCCTTTTTTACTTGTGCCTATTTGAGGACCTATATTTTGTTTATCCCCTATTTCATCTCCAGTTCCTCTTAAAACCGCAGCTTGACCCGCTTTTCCAGGTTGAGTAAGGATATATTTTTGTCTATCTCCTATTTTACCTTTTAATTTAGGGTCAGTGTTAGCTAATTTTTTAAGTTGATTAAGAAGAGTAGAAGGGGCTTTTTTAGAAGATCTAGCCCAATATAGTGTTTTAATAGCATTGTCTATTTCTTCTTTATTAGCTCCTTTTTCAGATTTCTTTTTTTCTAATTCAGCTAATTTTCTTTTTATAAAACTATCACTAATTACTTCTCCTTTTTTAATACCAATAGTTTTAATAACAGACTCAAAAGATTCTCTATCTGTTATCCTAGGTAAAATATGGAATAAAATAGACATATATCTACTTCCATTATATATAGGTTTATCAGCATAAAAAGCAGTTAAATCTTCAGGAGATGATACAGGTTTTGAATCTTCTTCATCTGTATCTTCTTGAGGGGTTTTTTTATTAGTTATTTTTACTACAGATGTTTGTTTGGCTTTAGCTTCAGAAGAATCAGTATCTACTTCATTTCCAGGATTACTTACATTTGTACCACCATCAACAATTTTTACTTTAGCTTTAGGATATTTTTTTAAAAATTCTTTAACTCCTTTTTCAGCTCCTTCTTTAGCTACTTGATTTCTTTTATTTCCTAACCCTGTTTCATCAGGACCATCAGGATTATCATCTTGACTTCCTGGTGTGTTAGATATATTTCCAAAATGTTTAAGGTCAATACTATAACCTTCTCCATCTTCTCCAATATTGTTGGTATTTTTAAGATCATTTTCTAACATCTTAAATATATCATTTCCAAAAGAATCAGTGTTAGCTTTAAATTCACCTGTATTAAAAGAAATTTTAACTGAATCAAGGCCTGAATTAGAGTCAGGGCTTATGGCTGTTTGGATTTTATCTTGAACTTTAAGTTCTTTAGCTACATCTTTACTATTAATAGAATCTCCTCCTTCTAAAGAATCACCTGAATCTTCAGCTGAGATTTCTACTTTTTTGATATCTTGTTCTGCTCCATCTATAGAAGATTGCGCCGTAGCAGGAGTAAGAAGAGATAAAACTAAAGCTGTTGTTTTCAGAGTTAATAAAAACCAACTACCTATTTTACTAGCAGTATCTGAAAGTATAATTTCATTTAATTCTTTGCTGTCTTGGGTGGATAAAAAATTTTTAAGGGTTTCATCTGTTATATTCCCTTTATTTTCTTTAGCCCATCTGTTTAGATTAGTGAGAAATTTTTTTATGTCTATTTCTTTAGGTAAACCTTTTTTAATTTTGGCAAATAAAGTAGCTAATAGACGTTCTGTGGGTTTTAAATCTTTTAATTTAGATTTAAGATTATTAACAAAATCTTTTAAACCTTCATTTAAAGTAACGTTATGGATATCTAAATTTAATTCTTTAACAAGAATCAAAGCATCTTTTAAATCCTTTTCTTCTAAAGAAATTGAATAAAGAGGATTATTATAAAGATATTCTCTTAAGTTAAACTTATCCATTTGTTAAAGTTTTTATTCCTTATCTGAAATGAATTCGCTTATAAAAAATTTTAAAGTATTTCCGATTTGAGTAGTAAGTTTTTCATTACCCATTCCTTTAGCTACTTTTAAAGCTGACATTAGGTGGTTCATGAGATCACCTTCATCGCCTTCCATATCAGCGGCTATATCTTCTAAACCTCCTTCAGAATCAATATCAACATCTTCTTCAGTTTCAGTTTCAACATCTTCTTCAGTTTCAACATCTTCTTCATCTTCTTTAGCTTCTTCTATATACATAGCAGCAGGATCATCTTCATCAGCATCATGCATTCCACCTGCAGGGTCCATCCAAAATTCGGCTTTTTCTTCTTTTTCTCTTCTTCGATTTTCTTCTTCTTCGTAATCAGATAACCTTTTATCATAATAATCATCAAACCCTTTATCTACTAAGTAATCTTTTCCTAATCTAGCTTCAACACTTTCATCATCCCCTAAATCTTCTATTTCATCATAGTCAGCATAATCAGGATTTAATTCATTGAGGATTATTTCGCGAATTTTTTCACGAAGATTACCTTCACTTAAATTTTCTTTTTTAAAATAAGGATTAGATTTTTCAATAGTTTTATTTTCTATTAAAAATTTTTTTAAATCGAAAGTATCTTTCATTTTTGTATTTTATTATAAATATTGTTATTTTTTAGACGGTGATAAATATTTGGAAAGCAATGTTCCTATAACTCCTACTTTTTGTCTAATTTTAATCCAATCTTCAGTTACTAAATTTGTTTGTTCAATAAAGGATATACCCATTATTCCAATTAGATTATTTTGTAAACTATATAATCCTACTATACATAAAGATTTAGTTTTAAATTCTGAGGATAAAGCTGATATTCCAAAAGTATTTTCTTCTATTTCAGTGTTAAAAATTTCAAGTTCCCCTTTTTCATATATTTCAGATAAAATTTGAGTAAATAAAGATACAGGTATGTTTTGAAAAGTGTTTTGAATAGCCGGGATTGAAGGTTTACATTTTTCATAAAATATAGAAAATTTTTGGATTGATTTCCCTGTAGGGTAAAAATATCCACCATTATGGAATTGGGATACCCATATTCGATCACAATCAATTTCTTCCATTAAATCTTTCATTTGCTCCTCTACTAAAGTGCTAGTTTCAAGAGCCTCCTTCATTGGAGTTTTACTGCTTTTCTTTTCTAGTTTTGATTTAACCCAAGTAACAGCTATAGGTCCTAATACTGCTGTAATAAATGCTATTATGATAGCTCCAATAATTTCAATTGTAAAAATCATTTTTTAAGATTCTTTAAGTAATTAATACCTTCATCAAGTGCTTTTTTAGCACGTTCTTTATCTATACCGCCAACCCATTTTTGAATATCCCCAGCTTCTGTGATGTAGTTATTGTTACTCTCAGATAGCATATCTTCCATAAAACTTTTATACTCCTCAATATTAATATCGATTTCTTTATTAAAAGTAGTTTTTATATACTCTTCCCATTTACCTTCATTCTTTAATTTAGTTTCAGTAGTTGCTCTACAATCTAAACACTCTCCATAAGCTTTATAGTAGTAAGGATCTAATTGTTTGTCCATATTTTGTTTACAGTTAGGACAAAATATAGGAACAGCTACCTTTTTAAATTTATCTAATTTAGTTACATTTTCTTTAATACCATCTCGTATAGTCCACGTTTTACCATCTTCTTTCCAAATATCACCTTCTTTATAAGAAATAGATTCTTCACCATTATAACCTATACCTGATGTGGTTTTATTTCCAGATTTTCCTTTAATAAGATTTCTAAGGCGTTCTACGTCTCGTTTTTGAAACTGTTTTTTTAGTATTGAATCTGACATTATAGTCCTAGTTGTTTAAGTTGTTTAATGGTATCTTCTGTGGATGTATGTAAAATACCTGTTCCCCCAGAAGAATTCCAGTTATCTATTGTACTCGCCTTATCGTCTATAAGTATATCAGACTTTGTGAGGTTTAATTTAATTTGATGTTTTTCTTTAGCGGGTTTAAAATTTACTTTAGGTTTGTTGGGGAATAAGTCGGGGTGGATTTTACGTAGCCAAACTAATTTACCTACTTTAGATTGTTTTTTAACAGAAGGTGCAGTTAATATTTCATAATCATATTGTGAAACATAATCTACTAACTTTTTTGCTTCAGGCATTAAAGGAATTCCTGCCCAAAATTTAACTTTATTTTTCTCATCTATTAAATCCCAAAACTTTTTCTTTCCATGTTTATCTTTATATTCACTAGGAGTCATTCCTGAAATATCTAAAAATCGCTGATCAAAGTCTGCTATTACACCATCCATATCTAAATAAATAGTATATGCTGATATTTCGTTTTCTTTAATTAGTTTGTATAGATCAAATAAATTAGCCATAACTAAAAGGATTTTTAATTTTGGTTATTTTCTTTTAATATACTTTCAGTTATTATATCAGTCCACTCTCTAAATGTCATAGTCCCTAAAGTATTAGCTTCTTTTTCTAATTCATACAAATAATCATCTTCAGTTATATTAGTAGTAGATATATGATTTAAACGATCTTCACAATTTTGCATATGATGTATCATTTCATGTGCAAACGAACGCATAACATCTTTTGGGTGTCTGTTTAAAGTATATAATACTATTCTATGGTGATTTGGATCATAATATGCTGTTTTACCAAAAAAGTTTTTAGAGTTTTCAACATCATCATTTACAAATTTTACAGTTGGTAAAGGTCTCAACTTTATTCCTTTATCAAGCATAAATTTAGTTAATGATTTTATATGTTTAGGATAATCAAAAGAATCATAATTTTCTTCTTCTTTCATTATCTCTCTTGCAAATTGGTTTAACCCAAATGGGTCTTTACCTAAATTTTTATTAAATCCTTCTTTTTTGAGTGCCATGTTTATACATATTATAAGTTTCTTTTAGCAGTAGTTTTAAATTCTGTAAATGATGGGGAATGTGAGGGGTTTTCTAAGTCAAATAGTTTTTTAACTGTGTTGAATATGTCTAAATTTTCTTCTTGGGTTCTATTTGATTCATACATTTCCCATCCTTTACCTTGCATTTTACCTTTAGCAGGTTTACGTTTAGAAGATTTTAACCATAAAATACCATGTCTATCTGCTTTTTTACCAAAACATTCTTCATAACATTTACCATAAATTGCAGTTTGTAAATCGTAAGTTGTTTGCAAACTATTAGATGTTTTAAAGTCTATAATCCATAATTCATCTTCAATTTCACAGACTAAATCACAAGTACCTGCTACTTTAAGTTCATCTGAAAATAAATGTACTTCTGTTTCTATAAGTGTAGGATTATATTCTTCCCACCATTCAACAAATTTTAAAAACATTTGCCATATGTTTGGGTCATATTGAGGATACCCAGATGAATTTAAAAAATTAAGTTCCTCACCATTTAAATAACTTTCAATCATTTCATGTACTTGGGTACCTTCTTCACCTGCTTTTTGTACGATATAATCAGCGTTATATCCTACTCTTTTTAACCAATCTTCAAAATGTTTTCCTTTAGGATAACAACTTAAAACATAAGTAATAGAAGGATAGTATTCTCCATTTCTTTGATAATATCTAGAATCAGGTAATGTTATTTGTTTTGCATCATCTGATATTTGTAAGATTCGATTGTAGGATTTTTTAATGTTCATATTAAAGATAATTTTTTCTCCATAAGTGAATATTGAGTTAATGGAGTAACGGTTTGTATTAATTTAGTGAAGTTTTCAAAACCTAATTCACTTGGGTCTTTTCCTTGCAATTCAACAAAATAAACTTCTTTTCCAACATTTAAAAGTTGTTCACAAAATTTTAAAGCTTGGCCTATTGCATCATCATCTAAAGCAATATATATTTTTTCAACTTTAGATTCAACTAACTTTTTCATTAAATTAGGTTGTATGTTTTTACCAAATAGTGGTATAACATTTCTTTTTATGGCTATTGCATCAAATGGACCTTCACATAGTATTATAGGTAAATCCCAATTAATAAACAACTCAAACGGTATAATATCGCGAGAAACATCTGGGTTACGGTATTTTATGTAGGGGTTTTTTTCGAATGATCTCGCGGTGAAATAATTTAATTTACCGTCGTTATCATATGAAGGTATGATGATCATATTTGAATATCGCCCATAATCACAATATCCTATATTGTATTTATAAATGTCTTGTACAGTTATATTTCGTTTTTTTAGATAAGCATAAGCATGTTTAGCAATAATGTCTTTATTATCTACAAATTTTTTAAATTCTTTAGGTAATTCTAATGTTTTTTCTTCAACTATAGTTTCTTTATCATTGTAAACATTTTTAACTAGTTTGTCTAGTTCTTGAAAGTAATTAGAAGATACTTTTATCTGTTTAAATAAGGTTCTTATGGTTTTACCTTTTTTACCGCATACCCAGCATTGCCAAAGATTAATTCCTTTTTTATTTTCTGTGAGATTAATTTCTAATTTGGGTTTATGATGATGACAAAAAGGGCAATTATAAGCTTGGTTTCCTCTAGCAGTTCGTTTTCCTTTGCCTAGAACTTTATTTACTAGATTAACTAATAATTCATTTACCATAACTATAAGGTATGAAATTTACCTTACTATTCAAAATCTTTTCTGTAGAATTTACCTAAAATATTATCATTAAAATACATATCAGGTTCTTCTAGTACTCTATATACAAATAAAGTTTGTGTTTCATAATAAGTTAAAAGTTTTTTGCTTGAGCAAGTATGTAGTATTTCTTTTGTAAAATTTTTAGATGGTTCATTTTTTACAAGTTCAAGTAAAGGTTTGTTTGAACCCCAATATTTTATCCAATCAGATTCTAAAATAGCTATTTTATATGAAGGTTTTCTACCTACTACACCTTCATACATTGTAAGTTCTTTTTTTCCTAATTTTACTTTTCTTTGATAGTAAAGTACTTTTTTACCAATATAAGCTTTATTAGAAGGTAAGTGAGTTATTTTATAGATGAACCCATATGTGTTATCGGGGAATTGGGAAATATCGGATATTTCCTCTTTTTTATATGTCCAGTTCATGATTTATAAATCTAAATTAACTAGTATAGTTGTATCAGTGACTGATGATATAGGTAAAGGTTGTGATAATTTTGCAACTGCTATTAATTCTTTATTATTATTATACATACCAACAGTTGTAATGTATGGAGTAAAATATGAACCTGTAGCAAAATCATATAATGTACCATCTAAAGAACTACCTGATATAAGAGTGGGGTTTTGGGAAAAATTAAATTCGTTTTGACGTAATGTACATTTATATTGTGATTCGTATATTGTTGTTGTGCTTTCAAATGAACAAGTTATAGCTAGTCCTTCATACATGTTTTCTAAATCTAAAGCACTTATTCCCCAATCTTGTTGAGTTAGTATAGCTATACCATGTTCATAAATTATATTACCTACATTGATGCTAGATGATAATAAATTACCATTAGTATCATCTGTTATTGTAACATCTTCTGTCCAATTAGATCCATCATCATTACATTCTAAAATAAAAGATCCAGGTTTAATATACTCACCATATAAATTAGATGGGATAGAAAAAACTAATATTTTATCAGATGATCCTGTAGGGAAAGATCGAGATTGAGTTAAAGTAGTAGATAAATAATTATAATAATTAGGAGTATAAGCTGGGCCTGTTATAGTACCATCAATATTAAAAGAAGCTGTTCCTGCAGGAGAGCCTGCGGGGTTTTCTAAAAAATTAGAGTAATATAATTCTTTTATAGAGTCATATATTAATCTTTGATATTGAGTTGTAATTAATCCTGTAGTATTAGAACCAGAAACAAATTCCCAATTTCGGCCTATATATCTATCTATTGAAACATTGGAAGCGGTAAGTTCGGAATTTCCTTTAAAAGTAAAAGATTTATTTACCTTAAAAGGTGAGATAACAATATCTGAAGTAATAAAGGGTTTGTAAACGCTCATTCATCCTAAAAATCTAGTTTAACTCTAACTAAAGCTTCTTTAGTAAAGTCTTTTAATAAAGGTCTTGATAATTTAGCTACAGCTAACAATTCATTTGAGTTATTGTACATACCAATAGTTGTTATATAAACTTGTGGTTGATTTATAAAATCATCATATATAACTTCTCCTGTTGATCCTGAAATAAATGATGGGTTTTCTGAATAGTTAAATTCACTGTTTCGAGCTCTAATAAATACATAATCTGATGTAATTGTTTCTTGGGAATTTAAACCAAATGAAGCTCCTTTACTAATAGCAGTATATAAAGTTTCATTATTTTCTC
>Ga0208161_1000585_pt1 | contig 20578 bp, 20 predicted proteins | sample CB_VirMetaG_3_FD_184538 | JGI IMG/M metagenome (GOLD analysis project Ga0208161, IMG submission 184538) | Freshwater to marine saline gradient viral communities from Chesapeake Bay - CB_1508_1S Viral MetaG (SPAdes) (version 4) | ecosystem: Environmental > Aquatic > Marine > Coastal | place: USA...
CCCATCGATCCCTGCGAGGGAGTACTGGGTGGTGCTACCGTTGCCTGTGTAGAGGAGGTAACTGTTAGCCATGGTGGAAATGTTTCCTTAGAATCAATCTGGTTTGGGGCGGCGTGGTTGACGTTCGCGAAGGTTCCATGCATCCGCAATCTCGGACTCTCCAATGTTTAGGTATTGCTTTAGTCCCGGCAGATTCTGTCCGGGCAGCAGGAGCCTCGCCTTCCTAATGGTTCCTTGAGTGATCTCCCGTTCGGTCTCCAGCCCCAAAGGCTTGCCTACGGCTCGTCCGTACACATCAGTCATTAAGCCGCTAAATCGCTTGATTTGCGCCTCGCCGGGGAACCCAAACCAGTCAAGGCCGCTGTAGCGGTATGGGGAAAACACTGGACTGCCCGTGGTAAAACTGGCAACCCCATCCGTCAGGAGCGAAGGCACAAAGAACTCGGCAGGACCCGTAAATGCGCCACGGATGAATCCCTTGATGCCTAGGCGCTTCTCGGTCTCTTTGGCATCCTTCCACTCACGCGCAGCGGTCTGGGAGCGCCAATCTGCATAGGTCCTGAGGTACTGAATAGTTCCAGCAAACATCAGCGTAGCGGTGATCTCCTGAGCGACCTTGAGTCCGCCACCCCGCCCGACTCGGGTTGCGTTCTGGATCAGGAAGTTGTCGATGCCTTTGAGGTTGAACGTGCGAAACTGGGTCACAAGGCGACCAAGGACGCTGAAGACGCTCTTGTGGAAGTCGCCTCGGGTAGCCACGCTCTGGATTCGGCTCTCGATCATGCGCTGGACAAATGCCTTGACAAGGTCCATGTCCTTGGCGTCGATGTTTTTCAGTCCGACGATACGCTCGCCCATGAATCCAGCCCGAGTCTCCGCATTCTTCCCGATGAACTGGATGATCTGCTCGTACTGTTCAGGCTCAAGGCCAAGGGCACGCACAGTTGCATTGTCAAGCCGCTTGGAGCCGTGCTTGAAAACGTCATACAGGTGCTGCAAGGTCGTTGCTGCGGTCAGTTGCTGGGTGAAAGAAGTGATCGGAGCAAGCAGCGAGATGTCACTGAAGGTGTTTGCGGCGATTCCCATGCCACGCTCAACCGCACCAAGGAACCCCGTGAACTCCTGCGTCTCGGTCATCTCGGTCGTGAATGCACGCCTCAACCGATCCGTGGAAGGCGAGAACCAAACATCTACGAGAGACGCAAGGTTCTGGCTGTCCCGATCAAGGTTCTTCCAGTTGGTCACCATTTCCTTCAGGATGGGCATCTGGGTAATTACCTTGCCCAGCCCAAGAGTTCCGACCAGACGCGAGATCTCGCCCATCTGGGCCAGACCGAACTGACCGCCCGTGACCAGATACCCGTAGTTCATCAGGAGACCCAGCAGACGCGCGGGGACGCTCATGGGTCCCTTGTGGATCGGGTCATACCGGATGGCCGCCATCAGTTCGTAGAAAGCCTCTTCCTGACCTGCGCTGATCGTCTCTGATCCGCCGATCTTCCGGGCCAACTGAATCATGTCCTCGACCGTCTCTGCCTCAACCAAGCCCTTGACCATCTCTCCCGACTTGTTCTTGTACTCGGGACCGAAGACGCCCCGTGCACGCAACTCGTCGTTGAATGCGTTGATCATGCGGCGCTGGTTGATGGATCCCATGATCGAGGTGATGTACTTGCGCATTACAAAGGGCAGTTCGTTGTTCGTCAGGTCCGCAATGGACAGGGCGTTTCGACCAGATCCGAGGAAGTCCTGACCCAAGGAAATCTCTGCGGTCTCATCCAGCAGCGTCCTAGCGCGACCAAAGGGCGTGCCTCCAGACGGACCCTTGCCCTTGATGGGTGCCTGAAGCCTCAGGAGAGCATCCGCCAGTTCCTGCTCTTGCTCAAGCAATGGGGCATTCTCGGTCTTGTTTGCAATCGCCATCAGACGGTCAGCAAAGACCCTAGCGGCATCATCGATGTCACCCGTGATGGTCTGCTCGACTCCATCAATGACGATCCTGCGTCCATTCTGGTCGATTGACTTCTTGATCAGGTCAATCAAAGCCTGCTTGCCTTCTGCCGTGGTTCCCAGCCTGCGGATGCGATCCCAGCGCCAGAGACGGGGCATGTAATTCTGAACCCCCATCTTCTGGAAGCCCTTCAGACCCACCTCAAAGCCCATGTTGTGGACCTTGTTTAGCAGGTCACGGATACCCCGTGCAGTCTCGTTGACGGCATCGGAAGCGTCATCAAACGCACCTGTGCGCAACTGCTTGACGACCTTTTCATCGAACTCGCGGTGCAACTTTCTGTTCTTCAGGAGGCGCAGCGTGTTCAAGATATTTGGAGTCTTGGTGGAATCCCTCATGGCATACCGCACCAGACCGTTTCGGTAGCCACGCATGAATGTGAAAGACAGCCCATGCAGCACCATCGATCCAGCCTCGAAGATCGTCTGTGGCTGGGCAATCTCGAAGGATCGCTTGGCGTGGAACGCAAGATGTCCAAGCAGACGGGCTGCCCCGTTGTCCGATTCCATCAGCCTTGCTGACTGGTTCAGCAGCGGGGAGATCCAAGGAAGACGCTCAAACCACGCCTTGACCTGCGGGACGCTGTCGAAGTTGGGATCAGCGCCAGCCTTGCCTCCACCGATTGGAGGAAGACCAACACCACCACCAGTGATTCCTCCACCGCCCCCGCTCATCTTGTTCAGCAGGCTGTCTGGAATGTAGACCTGCTGGTCACTTGCCGCGTACTTGTTGACGATCTTGTTGACCGCGAGACGCCGTGCATTGCGGTCAAGGATCTTGCGTCCACCTTTGTCCGTCTTCTTGGGCGGGTTCTGAGCAACCTCACGCAGCGAGTCGATGACCTCAGCGACCACCTTGCGATTTACGATTCCACCGCGAGTGCGAATTTCGGACAGCACGCGGAAGACCAGCGAGTTTCTGGTGTCAACCCCATTGACCGCATTGCGCCGATACATCGACCACACAGCATCGACCATGTCCTCGCGTGCAACCACATCCACTACTGTGCGGTCAATCCCGGGAATGAAGGTTCGCTGCGAGATTGGACGCAAGTTGACGTTGGGAATCTCCTTGGCTACCTCTTCCCAAAAACGCTTGTTGAATGCTCCTGCCTTCAGGGCTGCTCGCTCGGTCCTCACAAGGGCACGGGCAAGTCCACCAAAAACAGCAGCCGAAAGCGGGACGCCTGCCTGAGACAACTCGAATGCAGCGGCATTGAGGGCAGAACGAATACCCATACGTTCCAGTTGCCCACGCCTAGGACGGATCGTTGGGGGCTGGGTTGGTGGGGCAAGAGGCGGCGCTCCGACTTCCCTAGGTGCAGGAGCAACAGGAACCTCGCCAATCCTGACTGTGCGTGTGCCGGGAATGGTCAGGTCTGCCCGAGTGCCCGCAAAGTTGGGATCGGGAATGGTCGGATCCCTTTGCCAGTTGTCCCACATGTCCTGACCGATTCGATTGGTCTCGACCTCAAACGAATCCCCCTGCCTCAGGAGCATGGCATCAACTGCCGCCTCCGAGTCGAAGACCATGCGGTTGCTGTAGGAGATCGTGTACCCACCCGGCAGTTCAGTCACACGCCGCCGGATAAGGTCTGTGGCGGCTTCCTCGATGTTCTCCCTGACAAATGCCTTGCCGAACACAGCGCCGCCTAGAACGCCTGCTATGCCCCCAGAAAGGGCCAATCCCCATATCACTTCGCTGGCATCTGGGTCATAGGTTGGGTCTATTCCGTTTCGGACTGCCTGATAAGCAACTTCCTCGGCAATACCTAGGGCTGTATAACGACCAACCAACCCAGTCCTACTAACTACTGTTGCAGCCTCTGCCGCAGCCTCGGCAATGCCTAGGGATCTGCTAGAACCTCCAGCAACCTTTACTGCCCGTCCAGCCAAGGTAGTTCTAGCGCCCAGCCCAGCCAGCGCAAGAGGCTCTGCGGCCATACCTACGGCTGTAAGGGCAGCAATATCAGCGATTTGACCAAACAAAACACCAGCGGTAGACGCCTCGGCCTGACCGACCGGAAGACCAGCCTTAATGAATGTCAGGTGATCCCTGTACTGACCAAAAGTCTTGGCGGTCACCAGTTCAGGCCAATACTCGAAAGGAATGTCCTTCAGATCCTCCGCAATTGCCTCTGGGCTGTTGCCCATGGAGTAGGACATCGGGTCCCTGAGAGGATCGAAGGACGCCCTGCTGACGGAGATGTTGAGCGGATCGCTGGTGTCCTCATTCAGAAGCGACGAGGCAAGGGACCCAAGTCCCCATCCCGCTGAACCAGTAAGGGTATTCCTCGCGCCCAGCAGGAAACGCCCACCAAACGCCTCGGTGACCTCGCGGATCTCTGGGTCGTAAAGGGGATTATCCCGAAGTCGTTGTTCCATCATTGCGCGTTCGTTCGCGCTGATGGAGAACAAGGGAGAGGATGTGTATGCAGTGGTCATGGTTTATGGGAAGAACGGTGCCGCAGAACGGGTGACTTCCTTAAGTTGCTCTCGACGCTGCTTCTTTCCCTTTCTCTTCAAATACTCTGGAAGAGCAGAAACAATTGCGTCATTGCTACGCATAAGATCCAATGGACGATAGAGTTCTGGTTCTGTTTTTCCCTTTGGAACAAGAGCGTTGCCTTGTCCATCACGAACAGCCATTACTGGCGTGCCATTGGCATCCACGGTAACAACCACCAAGGCTGCGTCCCAGTTGTTTGGGTAGTTCAGTTCAAGCCACACATTCAGATAATCGTCGTTTACCGCTTTACCGAAGTCTGAATGCTTGGGAACCATCGAGCCACGAACAAAGATGTGGTTGTTCGTCACCGCTTTGCGTGCCGCTTCATGCGCCACCTTTGGATTGTGTGGGGGCCGCATGATCGCTTTCTGGAATTCTTGACTAAATGTTGCAGCCGCATAAGGAGCCGCGTCTGGATTGGTGATATTTCCTCGCTCCAAGACCAGACCAAAGGTTGTCTGGTAGTCCTCCGCGTCCTGACCGCTTCCGGTCACATAGTGACCAGCCACAAGAGGATTGGATGCAAGCGCCGACTTCTCAACCTTCATGGTTGTGCCAAAGAACTGCTGGGAAACTAGGTCTCGAATCACATCCTCAGGGTTGTCTCCAGCGCGAGTTCGGTTGGCTGCATAAACAAGGCTGTCCTTAAGAGCGTCCCCGTACGGCCCTCCGGGAAGGATGCCGTCGATTGGCTGAGTAGTCTGGATGGCGTTGTTGTAGGCATTGATTAGATCTTCAACAGGCCAAGTGTCAAAGGTTCCTTTTTCAGCCGCTGCTGGATTCATTGCCGCCATCGCCCGACCAACGATTTCCGTAGCCGCACGGGTGTCATTAAAGGTAATTCCCATCCTTAGACGCAGCATTGCCGCCTTGCCTCGAAGGTCTGCCTTGACACGACGAACATCCGTAGGTTCGTTCGCTACAGGCATGAGGTTGCCCTGAAACTTTTCGTTGGCAATCGATTGAATCTGGGCAGAAAGCAGCGAGTCAAACTGGCTATATGCGTTTCGATATACCGTTTTTGCCCTGTCCGTTTCTGGACTGACTCCAGCATCAATCAGGAAAGAATCAATTTCTCCCTTGAAGTCCTGCAAATCGGGCAGCCTGTTTTGGGTAAAGTAGGCGGTAAACTGGGACGAAGCCGCTGACAAAAGTCCGGTTGTTTCTAATTCACCTGTTCCAGCAACACCATTCCAGAGAAGTTCTTCTCGCTGCTGTAGCGCAATTGAGGCTCGCCTCTCGGCGTTCTTGTTGTACTGGGACTCAAACATCGCTTCCCACTTCCACTTGTCTTCTGTAGCCAAGCCCAGACCATCAGCAGTAGCATCAAATTTCTGACGAGCAACCTCTATGTCAGGCTCATCAGTCAAGGTTTCAATGGCCTCGACCATGGTGTTTTGCACGTTCTTTTGAAGTTGGCGCTCTGCCTCGTTCCTTGCCTGCTCGATACGAGCCAGCGCATAGCCCTTCTTAGACTCCATCTCTTGTGGGCTTACCGTGATCTTTCGCTCGGGGCCAACAAAGTACTCGTCAAGCCGCTCGCGAATAGCCTCATCGCTGAGACCGCCCTTAATTGCCATGGGAATCAGATCAGATCCGATCCACTTGTCAAAGGCGATTGACTCCTCATGGGTAAGGCTATTGATGTTGCGTCGAATGGCTGCCTGAGCCTGACCAAGCGCAGCCTTGGCTTCTGCCGTGTCTTTGAGAAGACCTGTTCCAGACTTGATCGAGTCGAAGATTCTCTGAGCATGCTCAGGATTGTCTCCTTCAGCCATGGCTTGAATAAAAGCCTCGATCACGGTCCTGTTGACTGCCTGCTGGGCTACACCCTGAGGTGTGGACATCAGGTCCTGAAGCGCCGTAATGGCGTCATTTCGGACTGACTCGTTCTGGCTTGCGGAGTCCTGAATGGCCGTAAACACCTTGGCCTGAATTCCGGTGAGAATCTTGTTCTCTTGGAACTTGGCAATCGCCTCCTCATGCTGCATTGCCTTGGCGGCGATATAGGGGTTGAACGCCTCGTAAAACGACCGTGTTTGGTACGAGCCATCCCCTAGGTTCACGTTGGCGTTCTGGGCATACTGGGCAGCAAGGGCATCGAATGCCTCGGGGCTGTCGAAGAACTTGGGATCCTCTTGAGACTTGAGGGCATAGATGCGCTCAAACTCGACCCGTGCCTTCATGCCCTCAAGGGTTCCGCTGGCGCTTTGGGCACCCACAGCCATCCACGGATTTTCCGTTGGCTTGATCTCTCCAGACTCGACCAGTTTCTGGTAGGACTTGCGGCTCTTGTTGACCAGATCCATTCCTGCCTTGATGTCCTCCTCGTTCTGCTCGGCCTTCATGGAGCCAGCAAATCGAGCAGCGGTCACCGACAGGTCGCTGAAAGCATCCACCAGTTGCAGCGCCATGTTGGCCTGCTGCTGGTCATAGAGAGCCACCGCTGGAGCGGCAGCAGCCACAAAGGTGTTTACAGGGCTAGCCTGTACTTGTAGGGATGGTCCTTGGGTAGCCATGGTTTAGATTGGCCCTATGTTGTAATTCATCGGCGGTGGTGATGGAATTGGAGCCACCGCAGGCATTGGGTTACCCGCCCCAAGACCCGCAGGCGTCCTGAACGACTGGAGAGCCGAAGCCGTCTGGATGCCCGTAGTCGCTCCCTGAAGCACGTTAAGGGCAGGAGACCATGTTGCCGCTGGAGGAAGGGGAGAAGGCACGCCGCTGTTCAGGATGCTTTGGCCACGGGCATAGATCGCCTGTGCCTCCATGTTGGACTGGTAGCGGAAGTTGCGGATGTTCCTCATGGCTGTGGACTCGAACCCGGCGATCTCCCGCTCGAACTGCTGGTGCAGCATGTCCACAGATCTGCCCTCGACTCCCATGGCTCCCTGAACCGCCCTAGTGGAGCCAGAAGCCTGACGCACGTTCTTGGTGATGTTCTCCAGTTCCTGCCGCGTGGCAGCCGTCTGCTCGAACTCGCGCTGGGCCAACTGGTCGATCTGCAAGCCGATATCACGGACAACCGACTTCTCGGTCTCTTGGTACTGGGCCAGAGCCGCCTCTCCCAGTTCACGGTTGTACCTGTTCTGCGCCTTTGTGGCATTGGACTGGGCAACACCACCTGCAACCGCTGTTCCCACGCCTACAGCGAGAGAGGCTGCGCCAATGATTGTGCCTGCTTCACACATGTGATTTGATCCTTGCGAATTCTACGAATGGAAGTTTGAGGTGTCCGTACTCGGGGATGACTCGGATGAACTTGAAGCCAAGCCATTCGAGCCACCGGATATGTACCGTGTTTCTCTGGTCTACCGCATTGAACAGAAGATCTGCCTTCTGGTGAAACCTGTCGATCCACCCACGCGATTCCCGGAGGAACCTAGTGCCATACTTGGGCAGGTCATTGGCCGCCAGAAGCCAGACCACTCCTTGTCCCTTGTCTGCCATCCTGAGACCGAACAGGGCAATCGCCTTGTGCTCCTTGGCTGTGCATATGGTCCAGCACTCGTCAGAATGCAGGTAACCAGTCATCAGCCCAGCGAAAGGCTCCATGCCGGATGCAGCACGAATCTCCTCGGCATCCTCTGGACGTATGTCCTTGGAGACCGCAGCGACATCAGGAACAATGCTTCTTCGGGCGTATATCAAGGCGAGTACCTAGAGGCTCGGTCATTGTAGAAAGCCTCAAGGTCTGCACTCAATAGTTTGGAAGGGAAAGGCGAATCGTTCAGGATGCTCATGGTCATCCCGTCATTCTTCGAGAAGATGGGGATCCTGAACGTCCCTGTAGACAGGTTGGCTCCTCCAGTGAACGACAGGCCCAACTGCTCGCCCGTGAACTTGTACTCGTACAGGCTCCCGTCAGGCATGGTGACCACAGCCTTGAAAAAGCCAGTCTCTGCGTACTGGAGGAACAGATAGCGCAACTGGTATCGCCCAGTCAGCATTGCGGCCATCCCGTTTCCTGCCCTAGAGCGGATGTATGGGGTGGAGAAGGTGTAGGTCATCGTGTAGTCCGTACCTACCCAAGTGTCCACCGCAGTCCAGTCTCCCTGCACCTCGACAGTCCCGAACCCAAGGCTGGTGTAGGGGAATCCTGCAAGGATGTTCAGAGTGTACCCGTCCTTGGTAACCACCCTAGTCCTGTCCGGGTTGTACGAGATCGTCGCAGGCAGGACGAACGTGGTGATATCGGTGGAGACGTTGTACGACTTGGAGGTCACCAACTTGCGCTGGTCAAGGTGGGTAATCCAGTTCACTCCTGTGGCTGCCGTATCGTTGATGCCTGCACCCATGCGGATCTTCTCGATGGTCATGTATGCCGTCGAGTTGCTCCGGGTTCGGTGCACCACCATGTACAGGTCAGACTCGTCAAAGCCAGCCCATACGACCTTGGCGATGTCATTGAATGCCGGATCGTGGGCGCTCTTGAAGGTGAACTTGAACCACGCTGACTGGACCCTCTGGTCGCCTTGGTTGGTGTACCTGTAGCAGGCCAGACCAGTGTCCGTGACCACCGCTGCGATGTTGTCGTGGCTTGTGGCAGCGATGTGGTACGCAGGCGAGTCAATGAACCGAGAGACAGGTGCAGTCAGGTCGTTGGCCACATAGGAGCCGTCGATGTTCTGGTGAGGCACCAGTTCTCGCATCCCGTAGAACTGCCCATTGGGGTACAGGAAGAACACCGAGTTGGCCGAAGGAACCGGGGCAATCATGGACGCCGCCGACTCGAAGTCAGCCACAGGGAAGATGCCTACGGTCCTTGGGCTGAAGACCTCGTTGCCCCGCATGATCATCTGGCTGGTGGGCGTGAACAGGATCAGGTCCCTGTTGAAGGGCACCGCAGCCATCAGTTGGCCTACCCGTGGCGTCGATGAGGCAACGTCAATGACTTCCGAATCGATCACATCAAGGACCGTGGTTCGCCAGAAGTTGAAGAACTCCCCGGTCTCGCTGAAGATGATGTTCTCTCCAGCAAGGAACCCCAGCCTGTTCTGGTGGTAGACGATGGACTTGATGGGTTCCCCGATGAACGATGGGTTGGGATTTGTCTCTTCGTCCCCAACCAGCCTGTCCGTCCACTTGAAGTCATCGTAGACGGTCGCAGGATCTGCCGATGGTCGCCCGTTTGCCGTGCTGGGAGTCACTCCGTCTGCCCTCTTGAGCATGAACGTGCCATCGGACTGGCGGATCAGGATCAAGGGCATGGTGGACTTGTCAATCTCGTACTTGACTCCGGGAGCCACAGTTTCCTCCCAGACGCCACGCGAGAACACTCCATCGTTTGCCTTGAACTTGACGTAGTAGTCATCCACAGCCGCCTCAGGGGCGTTCTTGACCCTTACGGTGTAATTGTGTGGAGCCGTGGGAGGCAGGTCCTCAAACCTCTCGACCTCGTCGCGGATGAAGACCAGACCATCTCCAGCAAAGTCATCCTCAAGCACCACAGTGAAGTCGGCAGAGGACTGGAGATAGATCACGCCATCGACCTCCGTGGAGGACGTATAGGGCGATGTGGAGTTGATTCCTCCGGGAGGCCCGATGTATCCCGATGTCTCCCCATCGAACAGGGATTCGGAAACATGAGCCGTTCCGACATCTCCAGAAACAACGTCCTTGATTTCGCACTCGAAGTTGTTGACGTTGCCGATGTCAGCAGCAAGAGCGGACAACTTGGTTGACAGGGGACCGTTCCAAGAGACCGCATCAGCCACGATCTGGACCTTGGATACCTTGTTGGAAGATACGGTGATGATCGCCTTGGGATAGGTGGTTGCCTTGGTTCCGCTGACGTAGGTCAGTTGCACCGGGCTTGCATAGGTCCCGTAGACGCCATCGGTTCCAGAACTGCCCTGATTGGTGATCTCAAGCGACCGTGTGGTGTGCGTGAATACCGTGGTGTTGCCGCCGCTGGTCAACTTGACGGTGTGCTTGCGGGCATAGTTAGCCTGCTTGACCCAGATCAGTCCCGCCCTGTTGTAGTTGCTGGGGGTCTGGGATGCGACCGCAGCAGTCATTGCCGGGGTTGTCGTGTAGTTCGAGATGAACGTCACATCCGCAATCGTCGTGGCAAATCTCTGGTGGTATTCGGCGGTGCTGAGGGCATTGATCACAAAGACCGTCTTGCGATTTCCTGCAAGGTCGTAGACGGATGCCGTGCCGTTCTTCTGGATGATCAGGATGTACTTCTCGTTCTCGTCCCTCTCGATCATGTGAACGAAGGGGATGTCCGCAAGGTTGTTGAACAGCGGAACTCCCAGAGCATCCGTGATCGCCGCAATGTGCTCCGTTGGCGGTCTCTTGATCAGTCCCTCGACTGGGGAGGGGACAGCATTGATGATCGCCTCTGCCTCGTTGGGCTGCCGGATCGATGGAGGCTGCTGGCTCACTCCCCCGATCAGGTTGGGAATTGGCGTCGTGATCAGTGCCATCAGTAGACCCGGTACGAGCCTTGGCGGATGAATGTGCGAGAGATGTCAGGACCTTGGAAAATCGTGTAATCACCCGTCTCGTTCTCATGCTCGCTCATCCTAGCAAGGGCTGCAATCTCGTCTGCCTGCGTGAACGCATGGAGGCGCTCGGAGCCGACAACCCGGTCCTGAAAGATCCTTGCTGCGCGAATGAAGACGTACCGCCGTGCCACCTCGGGCATCTCGTCATAGTCCATGAGCAGGACGCGGGTGACGGTGATCGGCTCCACGAAAACGTATGTGTTGTTCTTCCGCTCGTACAGCCTGTTGCCGCGAATGGTGATGTCGTAGTTGTAGTACGCAGGATCCATGTCCACGCGGGCGACGTTGTCCCCGATGTAGATGTACCCGGTGCCTGTCTCTGGCGTCAGGATGACCTTGTCCTCGGTGTTGAACAGCCATCCGTAGGACTGGACATCCCTAGTGACCTCGTCAAGGATGTTCTGCGCAATGAGGGCATCAGCACGCAGAGCCGTCAGGGAGTTGACCGGAGGCTCTCCTACGGTAGACAGCATCGTGTTGATTGCCTGCAATTTTGTGGTCTTGCTCAGTGCCATGTCGTGTGTCCTTGCTAGAGGTCGAAGAAAAGGGGGAGGCCCAATTATTAGTTGGAACCTCCCCCTTTTTCACTCAGGTGGGAGAACCGCTCGATCAGGTCGAGATCAGTTCGTAGCAGCACTCCTCGCGGAGCACGTTGTGACCCATGGCGTACTTGGCAAGCATGAGCGTGCCGAGGCGCTCCGTGATGTACTCGGACTCAAGACCGAGGTCCATCAACTTGACCGTACCCAGAGCCTCGCGGTGGAACACGACGCCCTCGGTATCAGCGTAGGAGACCTGACCGTAGCCAACGCCGCCAGAGCCGTACACATCGTTCTTCACGCCAGTGGCGTTGTGAACATTGGTCGCAGCCGACTCGTCGGTTGCGGGGATGTGGTTGCTCTTGAGGATGCGGATGCCAGCCACCGACATGACCATACCGCTCGCCGTGGACCCGTTGCCCTCATTGCCGTAGTCACGGTTGATGGCGTCCTTGTTGCTGTTGACGAGCAGGTAGTACATCGAGGGCTTGAGCACGCAGAACCGATCCTCGCTTGGCACGTTCGCCTCGTCCATCTTCTGTGCGGCCTCGAAGAGACCGTTGATGAGCGTGGTGCCCGTGGGCGACGAGTTGATCTGGATCTGGTCGCCAAGCAGCGTTGCGTCCGAACCGCCGAAGCGGTCTGCGGTGCGACGAGCGCCTGCGATCACAGTGCGGATCAGGTTCTTGTCTGCCGTGTAGGCGAGAGCGCGACCGATCTCCGTGCTGTAGATGCTGCGCACATCGTAGTGGTTCTTCATCTCATCGATGTCGGCCACAAAGACGCTGGAGACGAGAACATCATCGATGAAGATGACCTTCTCGTTGTGCTTGAAGCGATTCAGGTACTTGGACGCAGGGCTGTTGCCCGAGTCGAACGAGGTCGTGGGAGAACCCGCAGAAGCCGAAGCCGCGAACAGCGAGGTGCCCGATGCCTCTGAGAGGACGGACTCGCCGGGAACGTGGTACTTGGCCTCAGCGACACCCGTGACCGGGAACATAGCGGACTTGCCGCTGTTGATGGTTCGGACGCGGTGGAGCGGCATCATCACGTTGTACTTCTCGAACGTGGTGATGATTTCTCCACTAAAAACCTTCAGGAAGAGTTCGTCGGTGTCTGCACCAAACGAACCACTGTAGGCCTGTCCGAGCCGAGATGGCTGAACAAATTCAGGCATGGTTGTTTTCCTATGAAAGGAGGTTGTGCAGATGAAAATGAGGCCGCTGACTGCGGTTGTCCCTCGCAAGGGGCCGATTGGGCGACACCTTCCCGGCTCATCTATTTACCGAGAAAGTAAAAGAAGCCCCACCCACTTAAGGGAGAGGCTTCGGGGGTTTGGGTCTGCGTTTGGCCTACTTGAAGCGCAAGGGCGCAGCCGCTGGCTCATTGCCAGTTTCTGGTACGTCGGCTGCCCACCATCCAGCAGGAATCTCGACGCGGTTACTTGACTTGATCCTTGTCCCGTCCTTCTGCACCACAAACACATGGGCCTTTACAGGCTCCGCAAGTTGGACTGGGGTCCCCGGAGGGACGAAGATCACGGTGCTTGCGCACCCGCTCATGGAAACGATCACGGATGCCACCAGCAGTTGGATCAGCGTCTTTGGCATTTGTTTCCTTAGATACCAGACGTTCCACGAAAAGCAGGATCGCCGTGACAATCTGGGCGATCCAGCCTGTCACTCCTTGGCATCCTTGGCCATGATCAGGCCGATGCCTGCGGTGCACGCAGCGATCACTGCGGTGATGTCGAAGTTGGTCGCCGGGTCGCCGTCAAGGAATGCCATGACTGCCGACGAGAGAGCGGCGAGGATCGTTGCGACACCAAGGGCAGTGGTCTTCATGTTCTTGTTCATCGTGCGTTCACTCCAAGCGCGTTTGAAAGCGCAACCCGTGATTCGACATCCTTGCGATACGCCGGGTCACGCGCATAGCGAGGATCCTTCATTGCGGCGACAATCTCGGCAATGCTGCGGAATGCGCTGCCAGAAGGTCCAGCCACATCACCCTGAATCAGGCGACCGCCAGAGGAGCCGTTGCTCTGCTCGTAGCGGGACTTGAGACCCTGAATGGCCATCTTGATGCTGGACATGTTGCCAGACTCGATGATGCCGTTGAAGGCGTCGATCTCGTCCTCGGGCAGGTTCTCGGCAGCCCAGTTCTGGATCTGGGTGTACGCTTCCTCGCCTCCCGCATAGCCCATCATGGTCTTGGTGTTCGAGTCCACCAGAGCCTTCTGGCCATCGACGTAGGCGCGAACAAGGTTCTCCGGGATGCCCATCGAGGCGATCTTCTGGATGGAATCGTCACTCAGGTCCCCGTTGTCGAAGAACTCCTTGGAGTACGTCTCAAGCGAAGTAGGGTCAAGAGGTCCCTGACCAGCCGATAGGCGCTTCTCCAGTTCAGAGTACGCCTTAGCCAGTTCATCAGGACTCTGGAACTTCTCAGGAAGCCATTCAGGACGCTCCTCCACAGGCTGATCTTGGGCTGTAGCCTGACCGCCCTGCTCCTGAGCAACTGCTTGCGCCAGCGCGTCGGTCTCATTGTTTGTCTCTGCGGTGTCTCGAACGACTGTGATTTGCTGATGGTCTGCCATTACTGTTGCTTAAGCCTGTCCTCGGCAATGTTTCCTATGGTCTTCGCAGCCTGAGGCCCTGCCATGGTGAGCATCTGCTGCTGCATGGCCAGTTGCTGCTCCTGAGCAATCTGCTCCTCAGACTTGACCAGACCTGCCGTGTCGATACCGAGGGCTGCGGCACGGCGATTCATGTACTCACGGAAGTCTACATACTGCTGAAGCCCGCCGGGTCCCAGAATCTGGGCAATTCCCTGCAAGTAAACATCTAGGCGGTTCAGGTCATTGCCTCGACCAAGAGCGTCGATGCCCGTGACAATCGTGGGCGTGACCATCTTCTTGTCGATCTTGGGCATCTTCTTGGCCTTGGCCAGCCTGTCGATGATGCGGTTCACCAGAGGCAACTGGAACTCCTGCGAGAGCAGGCTGTAGATGCCTCCGAGTTGGCGCTCGATGCTCTGGGTGACCAGACGGATCTCCTCTGCCGTCACGCGCTCCGCATTGCGGATGGACGCCTCGGTCAGCAGGAAGGCGTAACTCAGGCGCTCGTTGATGGTGTTCATCGTCTGGAGCGCCACCGTGAGGTCAGCAGCCTTGGCAACTTGGAGAACACTTACGTCCGCTGCATTACCCTCGATAATCGCGCCGTTGGCAGACTGGGCCAGTTTCTTCGGACGGGTGGTCCCCACCGGGTTAACAAGGAAGAGGACCTTGGAAGAGGCTGCTGCCGCCTCGACAATACTCTTCGACAGGCTTTCGAGGGAGACCAGATCACCGTAATACTGCTCAACGTAGCCACGACCGTAGTCCTCCCCGTCCACACGGTGCATCCGCAGCGCAAGGAAAGGATTCCGCTCCTCGGTGAACGTCGAGATGGAATCCGGCAGGATCGTTCCTGCGACCTCCTGATACACCTCAACCTTTCCTTCGGGCAGGCTGTGGGCACAGGTGTAGATGTCCACCGTGTCCTCATGGGATGCCATGCTGCTCTTGGCGATCATGGCCGCCTCTGGAGGCAGCATCGACGGGGCTACGGTCTCCTTGATCACGACCTTGCGGACCTTGCCCATGGGGCAACGCTTGACCACATAGCGGTCCAGACGGATGACCCTCATGGGTCCTTCATCAGGAAAGTACAGCAGCACGTTGCCGCAGACGATCAGTTGCTTGAGCGCCTCAAACAGGGCAACCCGGATGCTTTGGCCCTCGATGTCCCGCATGACCAGACGCTCCATCTCGGACAGGGTCTGCTCTGCCTCGCCCTTGGCCCTAGGGGAGATCGTCTGGAGATCCCGTGCAGCCTTGGGATCGATGACGAACCGGAAGAAGGGGGCATTGGGAGGCAGCAGGGACAGCAGCAGTGCGCTGGCAAGGTTATTCACGCCACGCGCACCTACTGACTGGTATGGGGTCGGGAACTTGTACGCGGTCTTGTCGCCCTCGTCGGGCATCAAGTGCGGCAAGGTCAGCCGAGAGCAGTCTCTGGCACGCTCTAGGTACGGGAACCTGCGGGTTTCAAGTTTCAGGTACAGAGCCTTGCCAGTTTCGTGCATGTCAGGTTCCCGGAATGTTCATGCCCGGAGAGGTGCCCATCTGGATGCGCAGACGGCGCTTGCCCTTGGACTGGAACATCTCTCCTCCAGCGACGGGCTTGGCAGGACGAGACTGGGTCATCATCGGTGCTGCCACGTTGGCCATCTGGGGAGGCTCTGGGAGTTGGGATGGAGGGGGAGGTGGAGGGGCGGGCCTTGGGCTGCTAAAGCACATTCTCGTTTTGCTCCTCTAAGAGGCGAATCAGGTATGTCACGACAGAACGCTGACCAGCCCTGTAATAGATCTCTGGAAGAGTTTCTTTCAGGTCTGCACACCGTTCTGGGTATGTCTGGTCAAGGAAGGTAACTACCTCCACAGGAATCCGTGGAATTGGCTTGCCTTCCTTAGAAGAGTCGTTATTCGCCATCTTTCTTGCTCTGGATATAGGCGTACAGGATCACCACATAGTTGATGACATCGAGGACCGTGTCCTTGACCGCCTCGTCCTTGACCCTGAACTCGCCTGTGGTGATGAAGGTCGATAGGCGTGACATCTTGTCGGTCAGGCGAACCATGATGCCTGCCTCGGTCTTGCAGATGCCCATTGCCTCGCACCGGGTGAAGTTGAGGAAGGGGTGCGAATCGTCCTTGCCTCCCGAGTAGTCGTGGTTCTTCCTCTCGGACAGGCTACGCGCTTCATCCGTGAGTTCCTTGTGCATTGCCAGCAGACGGGTTCTGTTCATGGGTTCCATAGTTTGATCTCCTTGGTTGCCCAATCGTACTCGCCGTGCCTGAGGATTCGCGCACATCGTGCCTGACTAAGGGCAAACTCGTCGTTGAATCCTGCGTTGCGGTACGCCTGAAGAACCTCCTCGTAGGTGCCCTCCTTCAGGATCTTGTCTGCCTTGACTGGGCCTATGCCTTCCAGCCCCGGATACCCATCGGTCTTGTCTCCCGTCAGCGTCTGCATCAGCCAGTTGCGGTCTGCCTCCTGAACGGTCAGGCACCTTGGCTCATCGTCCTTGTCGGGGTTCCAGACCAGACCGGGGATGCAGTTCAGGTCCTTGTCCGACGAGATGATCATGGTCTTCTCGAAGTCGTTGGGACATTGCAGCAAACCGATCACATCGTCCCCCTCAAGGCGAGGCTCCATGATCACCCTGTACAGGTTCGACAGCAGTTCCCTCACGGCCCTATAGCCACACGGCTTGCGGCACGACTTGCGATGGATCTTGTAGGCGGGGTAGATGTCCTTGCGGAAGTTGTCAGAACCCGTGAAGCCAAACACAAGATCAGTCGCGTTGAACCTGTTGGCCCACTCATTGACCTTGGACTCGGTCAGCGCAAGCGCCTCCCTGACATTGCCGAAGGCACAGTCGAGGTCATCGTCAAGCCTTGCAACGTACTCGGTTGCAGCGCAGATGTTGTAGATCAGAATGTCGCCGTCAATCAGCAGTTTCACGACGCCTCCGCTTCTGCCGCCTTGGCGAGAACATTGATCAGGCCGAATGCCCCGTGCATCGTTGACTTGATGCAGATCGAGTACCCGTCCTCCTTGGATGTCTTGACGGCGAACCCGATGAACGCCATCTCGTCAAACCGCTTCTTCAGTTCATCGACCAGTTCCTTGGTGGTGATGTACTCAATTGGTGTAGACACGCTTAAGTCTCCTTACGTTTTCAATGTGACTAGTTTGCTCGTCACTTTTGGAATACCTTGCCTTCAACAGGTGAAACACCTGCGGGAACTTGATTATGGTGTACCTGCCCACCTCTTGCAAGAACCTGACTGCATTGTCCCCGTAGGCGCACCACACGAATACCCCGGGGTTCTTCTCCCTGACCTTGCCTTTCCAGATGTTGGACAGCATGAGCAGAACCCCGAGATGCTTATTGGTTATCTCCACGGTAGGCGTCCGGTTCCACCTGATGCATCCCTCGCCATCAAGCAGCCCAGCCGCATAGGCTCTCAATGTGTTTCTGCCCAGTTGGCACCGATCCGGTATTCGCCGTCTAGAGGGCATCTGAAGTTGAAACCCTTTCCAGCCTTGCGTATGGCATCGACCACGATGCTACCGACTTCGTGTGCGTACTCGGGCGTGGAAACAAACTGATACTCGTCGTGCACCGCAGCCACCTGCCAGCACCTGTTGGGATCGATGGCGTTGTACGCAATGATGCACGCCTGCTTCATCACGACTGCACCCGCTGACTGCAACAGGGTGTTCAGCGCAGCGTGCTCGGATCGTGGGTACAGCGGTCTCCCGTCGATGCCCTTGATCCACCCACGGCGTGCGATTGTCGTGCTGACGGTCTCCTTGAGTTTCAGGTAGGCGGGGACCTTGGCCTCGAAGTTGGCCCGTGCGTTGGCTCCAGTCCTCTTGGATCCGCCAAGGACGATCCCCAACTTCTCGTTGCCTGCACCGTAGATCAGCGCGTAGATGGCTCCCTTGGCCTGATTGCGTGCCTTCTTGTGCTCGGTGTTGTTCTTGTCCATCACCTCGGACATGGCCAGACCGAACGCCTGTGCGTTGGTCCAGTGGATGTCACCCGTGGTCACAGCCTTGGCGTACTCGCCATTGTCGTACGCACCAAGGTAATGCGCGAGGCACCGCAGTTCCAGACCTGATGCATCCACGCCAACCATGACCATTCCCGGCGGTGCGATGAACAGTTTCCTGTACTCGGGATCCGTGGGAACCTGAGCCATGTTGGGCCTGCTGTGGGTGCACCGTCCGGTCAGGGCACCGTTGGTGTTGACCCTGCCGTGGATCTTGCCTGCCTTGGTGACCACCCTGAGCCACGCCTCCTCGCCGTCTGCCAGTTGCCCGATCCGCTTGCCCAGCGTCAGGTACTCGGCCAGCACAGCAGCCTCGGGGTAGTCAAGGGCAGCAAGGACAGCCTCGTCCACCCTTGGGCGTCCGTCTGGAGTAAACTCGGTCGGCTCCCACCCGTGCATCGTCTTCAGCCTGTCTGCAATCTGCAAGCGAGACCCGGGATTGAAGACGGTGACCTTGGGCTTGAGGACCTTGTTGGTCTTCTCGGAGATCCTCTCCTGCACGATGGGAGGAAACATCTTCTGCATCTCCTGCTCGATGTCCAGCATCCTCTTGCGCAGTTCTGCGTGCAGACGTTCTGCCGCTTTAACGTCAAACGTGATGCCTGCCCTCTCCTGCTCCTTGATGATCTGCGCGAACAGCATCTCGATGTCCAGAGCCTCGGTCGCTCCGGGAAGGCTGGGGTGCTTGCCTAGGTGCCTGTGCAGGGCGCGTGTCAGTACAACGTCATTACGGCAGTACTCGTCAAGCATCGGGCCAGCCGTGAAGTCACCCCCGGTTGTCTTGGGGAACTTGAGTCGGTGACCCCACGCCTTGAGCGAGTGCAGCCCCACCAGTTCCTTGGGCATGGTGGGATCCCTGTAGTCCTGATCCGCAAGGTTGGTGTACAGCAGCCTAGAGGCAACAGCGGTGTCGAAGACACGATGCTGCCCTAGGCCAAAGCCGTACAACTTGGTCAGGGCGGGAAGGTCAAAGCCGATGATGTTGTGTCCCACGATTGTGCCGGGACCGCAGAGGATCTCAATGCCTTCCTCTGGCGTCACGGTTTGCGGTTCCCCGTCGTTGATGCACACGCCGAACGAGCGGACCTCCTTGAGGTCGCTCAGGTGCATCCAGTCCATCAGGGGATTGGTCTCGATGTCAAAGTAAATGATGTCCATGTCTCTCTTTCCTTTTTGTCTAGGATCCTAGACAAGGCTGCTTTCGTCAAACCCTGCCTGCCGCAGCGCACGTTCAACCCTGTAGCGCATCCTGCGGTAGATGCCTCGGGCTTCCTTCTCGGTGATCGGATCGTCTGGGTTCCTTTCCGTGTACAGCCTAGCGACCTCTGCCCATGAGCGATAGGGGGTGATCTCCGACATGTCCTTGGGCTTGGGCCTGTTGCCGTACCCGTGCAGCACGATGTAGGAGACCAGTTGCGGACTGACCTTGAACATGCGAGCGATCTCGATGTTCCGCATGGTCTTGGACAGTTCGCGGATCTGGTCTGCCTGCTCCTGACTGAGGCTTCGGGGCTTCATCCTTCTCCCTCGTACAGGGCACGCTCAAGCGAGACATGCAGCAGCGCACGAAGCCGGATGACCTCGTCCTGAAGTTCGTTGATCCTGTTCCTCAGCCGCTCGTTGTCTTCCCTGAGGTCTGCCAGTTCGATGATTGGATCAGAGTTCGTCATCTGTTGTCTCCATTGCGAATTCCGCGAGTCTGCCTGATTCCTTGAAGTAGCGAAGAGATCCCGCAATTCCCGTATCTCCCGTGAAACGATTCTTAAGCACCCTGAGTACCAGTTCATTCGGTGCGTCTCCTTGCTGGTTGCGCTCCATGCCAATCACAGCATCAGCAAGTTGAGCGATTGAGTGCGAGCCTCTCAGTTGGGCTAGGGAGGTTGATGCGCCCTCCTCATGCCCACGGTCCCCATCGGGCCTGCGAAGGTGGGAGACCACGAACATTGCCGCCTGCGTCTCCTCAACGAGCGAGCGCAGGGATGTCATTGCGTTGTCGATCAGCCTGCGCTCGTCCCCGTCACCAAGACCGGACACGACGATGGAAAGGTGGTCAAGGAAGATGTACTCGCAGCCGCACGACTTGATCATGTACCTAGTCCGCGCAAGCAGGTTCTCGGGATCAACCGATCCGAAATGGTCGAACAGCACCACGTTGGACACGGTCGCCTCGAATGCCTCTCGCTTCTGCTCGTTGGTGATGTCACGGTCCTCCCAGAAGTACGGGGGCGTGTTGAGGTGGATGCCCATCAGGTTCCTCGCGGTCCTCTTGACGGACTCCTCAAGCATCAGCAGGCCGACCCTCTTGCCGTTGCGGATCAGGTGGCAGACCATCTCACGG
>Ga0208161_1000586_pt1 | contig 20534 bp, 28 predicted proteins | sample CB_VirMetaG_3_FD_184538 | JGI IMG/M metagenome (GOLD analysis project Ga0208161, IMG submission 184538) | Freshwater to marine saline gradient viral communities from Chesapeake Bay - CB_1508_1S Viral MetaG (SPAdes) (version 4) | ecosystem: Environmental > Aquatic > Marine > Coastal | place: USA...
TGTCATCAGCAATAAGATCGTATATGTAATCAATATTAATCCAGTTAGTAATATCAATTCCATAGGCTTCTACTGAAACGAGTTCAGCTAAACCCTCCTCACCATGATTTATATAAGTAACTTTAACATCTAAAGTCATCCAAGGGCAGTCGAGTTCTACATCAAATTCTTGATGCCCATACATACTAGCGGTTCCCATTTCTTACCTCCTCATGTTTTATAAGAGTATCCATCACACTAATAGGGCTGGTATAACCTGCGGCAAAGCCCTGCATAAAACGAGTCAGGCTATCATCTTCACCTAACAAACGCTTATAGCGTCTATAGTATTTTAGATGGTCTGATTTTTGGTCACGAAAAAACTGTCTCCAGAATTGAAGTTCTTCTAACCTATTCATAATATTCTCCTAAGAATGTGTGTATCCATCAGGCTCTATTGCTAACCACATACCATTCCATTGTACACAGACAGCACCATCGCCCCCAATAATATTTTGGACTGAGCGTCGAAACCTCAAATAACTTTTACCTTCATTCCAGAACATCCACTTTCTTTTGAGTGATTCTTGTTGGGGTTTAGTTAGTTGCATCGTTACCTCCAGTCCTCACGCTAAAATCTAGGCAGTTATTTTCAATAAGATTTTCTAAATAGTTTATTACTTCCGGTAAGGTAATTACGCCTAGATTTTCATCAACTTCCATTTCCAATTCAATAGTTACAAGAGCCATAATAATCTCCTAAAATAAATACAACGCATATGTACTACACTTTTTTAGCTCACCGTTCAATCCAATATAGATTGGTAACGAGCTACCCATATTGATCTGCATTTCTTTTTTATTTTTAGCGACCAAATATTCAACACCTTCATCGGCTTTAAAATCTTTGAGTCGTTTAACGTGTCGCCAAATAACCATACCACCAGTATTGTTTTTGTAATGGGTTACATAATACATATTACTTTCCTTTGTGGTTGTTGATCCATTCTTCAACGGTGTCACCAGACTTGGCGGCATCGTCCCAGAATTTATTTAAGTCTTCTATAGACCATTCGCTCTGCTCTTGATGTAGACAGTCCAGAATAAATGCACAATAGTCCTCGTCATTCATTGCTGATCTGACTAGCCTATGAGTATTAATCATTTTTTCTTGTCGCTGTTTCATATAGCCCCTAAACAAAAAGCGCCCCGAAGGACGCTATAGTTTTTAGTAGTAACCTTCACGCACTCTATGAAGGACATTGAAGATCTCCGATTCAGTGAAGTGTAATTCTCTTAACGATTCAGCCAAGCCACCATAATCTGGATTGGGCTTTATATAAATATAAAGCTGAACAAGAGATTCAACATCAACATTATCAGGCCGCGATACGGAATACATCAGAGTTTACCACACGGCGTACAACATCTTGCCGCTTGTGACTGACTGAAGCAATATTGATTTCTGATTTTTTACTTGGTGCTGGAGCATGAGTAGACCAATCAGTTAAAGTATTATATAAAGCCCATTGATTGCGGCCTTGCTTTTCAGAGTATTGCGACCATGCTTTAGCAAGATAAGTTAGTGCGCTATTGAATCGCGGTAACTTATCAAACACTGCTGACCATGACACACCGCTTTCATTTACTGCGGCCCGTACAAGGTCTAGACAACCGGCGGCTTCAGCAAGAGAAAACATTACTTGCTTTTCAGTCACTGGGGTTTTATACATTTCAGCCCAACGATCTCGCTCTCGGTCAAATACTTCTAAACATTTAACAATGGTTCGTGATGCTCTGTCGATATCTAAATTCTTTGTGTGCCTAGCTTTGAATAATGCTGCAGCATCGCCAATAAATACTTGACCATTAAAGCAAGCTGACTGATGAGCGCCAGCCGACATAATAAAAGAGAAAGTACTATTAAGCGATGTTACACCAAGCAATGTTAAGCAGGCTGTATCACCGTCTGGTGTTGTATACATATGGCTTGGCAATCTATATTTAACAAAGGTTGCCGCACCATTATGGCTAGTTTCAATTTTTTCTACGATGCCATCAGTATCTAATTCGCTTCGCATAATGATAGCGCGTTGAGCATCAATTAATTTTTTGGGTGCAACAGGTTTATAATTTGTACCGTGTACCCCAAGCTCCTCATAAGTATCTGTTCGGACAACAGAAACCTTTTTAGAAGGATGCCATTGATCGGTTGTCTCATCAAAATAAACTAAAGGGACTGTTGCTACATCAAAGTCAGCGGAACCATAACCCTTATCAAAAATAGAGGGTTGAAACTCACGATTAAAAATTGAAATTACATTTTCCATTTTAAACTCCAAAAGGTTTAGTTTTACACCATTAAATAGTCGTAATGAACTTTAGAAACTTCAAAGCCATCAGACCACTTTGGACTCTTAGTAGATAAATAATTACACCAAGTATCCCAAAGATTTTCAGTACCTATATTGTGACATATAGATATATACTTGTTTATCTTTTCATCTCTTTTATCTTGAGACTTCAAAGACTTTGGTAACTTTAAAATCTTTTCATCAATACCATACAGCCTAATATTATGAAGGTCAATACAACCTACTAAGCCTGCTGATAATTGACAAACAAAACCAGCTTTAACCATACCAAGACCGTCAACACGAAGAAAGATTTTCATAAGTGAATATGCTTTTTCGGTATCGGGTTTACTTGAGTTTATAACTGCAAGATATTGATTGTGGATGAAGTCCTTACGTTTAGTTATATATTCATAGGCTCTCCGCTTGTTACCCCAAAGGAATTTAGAATTAATCCCATGTTGTTTTACATCTGCCATTTGATTTCCGACAGACACCCAAGGTTGCTGAATGCTCAAGACCACCATAGTAATTACATTAACTAGATTATCACTAGATTCTTTTGCGTAATCTTGGATCGCTTTTGCATGAATAGAATACATACTTACCTCTCAGTGCTGAAATCCAATGGCTCTAAGCCATACATTAAAAAGTCTACTTGAGACTGAGAAAGGCGAGGCATAGCCTCACCAATACTCTTTCTACCTTTCTGCCAATCGTCTAATTCCTCAAGGCTCGCTGGGATTCTAATAACTTTTGGGTTATCATCAGTAAGGCAAGAGAAAAATATAAAATCAGTATGCGACATTCTTGACAGCCTCCTCATCACTTTTTTCTTGCAGCTTCTTAAGCTGTTCCTCAAGCTCTTTAATCTTATCGCCACGATTATTAATAAGATCATTGCGGTTATCAATAATATCTTTTAGGCTTGCAATCTTTTCGGATACAACAGTCGATAAAAGTTTAATAAGATCTTCAACATCGCAAGAGTTTTTTATATAAGCAAGCATGTCGAGGCCACTATCAAAACAGTAATCTACAATTTCTTCTTTGGTATAATTGTTATCTTGGGCGGCATCCATGATTTCTTCTAAATCATAAAACTCAATAGAAACATCTGAGTCATAATCAGCAACGTCAACTTCTACAGTAATATATCCAGATACAGAAGGCATAACATTTTCTCCGTTAATTTAAGTGATGCCAGCATTGGGTTAGATAGGGGCTGGCTAACCTATATACAGGCCGACCTACTGTTTTCAGTCTCCTGCTTCTCAGCGACCCAACAGCCGCCGCTTAATACGAAAGGATCTTTAAAGCCCTTTCACCTTGTTCAAGGGCTTTAAAGTCCTGAAGTATTTTCAACATAAAGACTCTGATATACTTCGTCACGGTTGGTATTCCAAGGAAGGCCACGACAACTCATACAAATATTATCGTCGGCTTCGGCATCAAATAATAAATGTTTTTCGGATACTTTATTTTTACATTTGCCACACTCTTGAAACCATCCAGTAGGATACTGGCCCCAGAAACCACGACAATTAGACTTTCTAAATTTAATCATTCTTCATCTCCCCAGCAAGTATCACAAAGATAAAAATTATTTGAATGCCCCATAATAACTTCGCGCTGGCTAGGTGTTAAGTCAGGCCAAACATTCTGAACCAACTGATTATTATGGAAATAATTACGGTAATCGTCAGAAAAAACCTCAATAGAATTAATCGTAGGACAAGCGTGGCACTTAGCACTAATGGTTAATAACATAATATTAATCCTTTCGACAGTTTCGTAGATAAGCCTCATGACAGGCCGCTTGATAGTTTGTAAAATGTAATAGCGGATCAAATAGCCATTCGGCTACTTCAAACACACACCACTCACCATAGATTTTTTCAAGACCATACATAGTATTATCTCCGATTAAATACAAACTAAAACAACAGCAACGACAGTAAAGATATAACAGCCTGCAAGGATCATCAGGCGAGATTCTTTATACTTGGCTTCAGCGTGTGTCATCTTTATAGCTCCTTTGGAGTGTCGGGTTGAACGAGGACTTTAAATCCTAGATTTTTAATTACGGTTATTACATAAGGCGTCAAAGTTTTAGTGCCTGCAATCTCTGCAAAATCTTGAGCTTTGGGACAAACGGGATAGATATAATCTACCCCATAATTATTTCTGATCTTGACAGTAATAGTATTATTCATCGCGTTTTTTCCTCAAAGTAAAAATATAATTCTATTAGTCCTAGCACTGTCGCTGGGATTGTCACGACACCAAACGAAACATAAAGTAGAAGAAAGGTATTCATAATATTATTTCCTTGGGATTGAAAGCCCCGCCGAAACGGGGCGATATAATATTTACTCGCTGTCAGGCTCTTCTGTGATGTACGCCATGATTACATCTAGCTTGGCATCTAGCGTAGCTAGTCGCTTGCTGTGATCTTCTGAGGCTTTCTCAAGCCTAAACACTCGACCAGTAATCTTTTCAAAGTGATCTTTGAAGTCACCGGCTGACATCTCTGATGGCTTTGGAGAAGCCGTAGGCTTTGGAGCCGCCTTAGTTTTAGCGGGTGTCTGTGCCTTCGGCTTTTTCACCTGAATCATTTTGGTGAACTTGGCGGGAACTTTAGTTCCTTTCTTCCAAGTGTCGATGTCACCCATGGTGATTGGAGTCTCTGAATGCTCTGCATTCCACTTCAGCATTGCGGCAGGAAAGACTTTTGAAAGCCCATAAACTTCCTGCGAAGTATCGCCTGTTAGTTTAGCGAAGTGTGACCCGATGAAGTAGATTTGCTTGACGGTTGCTTTAGCAGTAGCGTCGAATGAAACGGCTGAATTGCTCATATGTAATCTCCGTGAGGGCTTTGCCCCGTAAGTTGGTTTGAGCCGAGGCTGTCATCGCCAAGGCCATTCCAAGTTAAGCGAGGCGCTGAAAATTGTCAACGTCTTTCCCTGCGCATTATGCGGTTGTGAAAGAGCGTGTGACGCGATCACGGGTGCTTGCTTGAGATTCTTCGGAGAGTTAAATAATACCGTAGGTATTTTTTATTAAGTTTTTGAAAACTCTAGAAATCTTTTTAGATTTCTAAAAATTTTTAAACTCTCTGAAGGCCTTCTAGTTTAGGAAACTAGAAAATCTCTGGCGGGGGGTTAAAAAATCTTTAGAGATTTTTTAAAATTCTTTGGAGGGTTCTGGAGATGGGGCAATAACTATTAAAAACTCTGGAGAGTTTTCAAGTGCGTAAGGCGTGGGCAGGTGTCCATGGGGGGGTGGGTGTATATATACTCAATGTCATACATTTCCAAAGACTTTGAGTGTCAACCAGTTTGTCGCCCAACTCCAAAGTCTTTAAAACGGGTAGCTAAATCTATATGTACCCGGTGGGCTACATAGTCTATTATATACTTGAAAATAGATTTTGTCAAGACTTTTGCCAACTATTACCAAAAAACAATGTATATACTACTTGACAGTTTCTAATATCAGGTATATAATGTATAGTTATGAATAAAGAATTAACTATAAAACAACAATCGTTTCTTGACAACCTTATGTCTTGTAACGGTGACGCAAAAAAAGCAGCAGAGCTTGCGGGGTATGCTGAAGGCTCATATACATCCGTAGTTAAAGCACTTAAAACAGAAATAATTGAACTAGCCGAGAGTATATTAGCTCAAAGCGCCCCTAAAGCCGCTCTAAAGCTCGTTGAGGTCATGGACAGTGAACAGCCTATACCTCAAGCTAACGTTCGTCTACAAGCCGCTCAGACGCTCCTAGACCGTGTAGGACTAGCTAAGACAGACAAACTAGATGTAAATGTACAAGGTTCAAACGGTCTTTTTATTTTACCAGCCAAACAAGAAGTAATTATTGAAGGCTCTTATGAAGAGGCGCAGTAGCAGTACTATTCCATTTGGCTATAAGCTAATGGAAGATGGAGTACATTTAGAAGAGATTGAGGACGAACTTAAAGCCCTCAATAAAATTGTTCCGCTAGTAAAAAATAAAGTTTTATCTTTACGCGAAGGAGCAATGTGGATTGAATACGATACGGGTAGAAGTATTTCTCATACTGGCTTAAGAAAGATTGCAGATCGCTATGAATGATTGGGAGACTAACCCCGATGCGTATATGCGAGACGACAACGGGAATTTTATACTCAAAAAGGATGGAACACCTCGTAAGAAAACTGGCAGACCCAAAGGTTCGTCAGGTCGAGGCTACAACTACCACTCCCAAACCAAGGCCAAGATTGAAGCAAGAAAAACTGTACGAAAGAAAGAAAAACGATTAGCGCAGGTACGCACCAAATTAGAAAACTACAAAAGGTCGCTTGACACTTCTAAGAGTACCTTAAAAAAATTAGAAGGAACTGAGGCAAAAGCCGAGGGTAAAATAACAACAGAAACGGCTAATTTGCCCAAGGCGTTAAGGACTGTCGCAGAAGAGAATGTCATCTTTAGGCCCAACGACGGCCCACAAACTGACTTTCTTGCCGCTTCTGAGACTGATGTTTTGTATGGTGGTGCGGCTGGTGGAGGCAAGAGCTATGCGATGTTGGTTGATCCACTTCGTTTTGCTCATCGGGCCGCGCATAGGGCTTTGATCCTGCGGCGTTCTATGCCAGAGTTACGCGAACTCATAGACAAATCTCGTGAACTCTACCCGAAAGCCTTTCCCGGTTGTAAGTACAAAGAAGTAGAAAAGCTCTGGAACTTTCCGTCTGGAGCTAAAATAGAATTTGGATTCTTGGAGAGAGATGCAGATGTATATCGCTACCAAGGACAAGCGTATAGTTGGATTGGGTTTGATGAGATTACGCACCAAGCTACAGAGTTTTCTTGGAATTACTTGGCTTCACGATTGCGTACAACAGATCCAGAGATTATACCTTATATGCGGTGTACCGCTAACCCCGGTGGTGTTGGAGCGCATTGGGTAAAGAAAAGATATATTGATCCTTCACCGCCCTACGAAAGTTTTAAGGGCGCAGACGGATTAACAAGAAAGTTTATACCGGCTAGGTTGGACGATAATCCATACTTAGCTAATGATGGTCGATACGAACAAATGCTGAAGGCGTTGCCACCTACGCAACGCAGACAGCTATTAGAAGGTGATTGGGAGGTTGCAGAAGGTGCAGCCTTCACAGAGTTTGATAGAAACCTTCATGTTATTGAGCCTTTTGAAATCCCAATGCACTGGGAAAGAATTAAAGGCATTGACTATGGATATGCTTCAGAATCAGCTTGTGTTTGGGGAGCCGTAGACAAAGACGATGGTACACTAATAATTTATAGAGAATTGTATCGTAAAGGTCTACTAGGCACTGACCTAGCTCACATAATATCTGAAATGGAGCTAAATGATCCAATGAGCGTTCCGGGCGTATTAGATACAGCGTGTTGGAACAGAACAGGGCAAACAGGCCCAACAGTCGGAGAAACACTAGTTAAGGCTGGTCATAAACTCCGAAGAGCAGATAAAAACAGGGTTGCAGGAAAGATTCAAATCCATGAATACTTGAAGACTCAGCAAAGCGGAAGGCCCAAAATACAAATATTTAATACTTGTCCTAACCTGATACGCGAACTTCAAAGTATTCCTCTGGATAAAAGTAACCCTGAAGATGTTGATACTCATGCGCCTGATCATGCGTATGATGCTTTAAGGTATTTGATCATGGCTAGACCAAGAGTAAATGATACTTATAGCCAAATTCGTCAGTTTCATAGAGAAACTGTATTTCAACCAGCAGACGGAACATTTGGATATTAATGAACAAAAAAGTTTGGCGACCGTTAAATACATACGGTATTTATTTTTTAGGAATTACGGTTGGGTGGACAATGATATATGCTCTCGTTAGCCTAACAACAATAGGATAATCATGTCAGAATTTGAAAATACTCTTGTAGAAAATGCCAACAATCTTTATTTTGAAAAAGTAGAAGATGAAGACGGCTTAGAGCTTAATGCTGATTCACAGATTAAATCTAATTTGGCTGGACTTATTGAAGCCCGTTATATTGAAGCAGAACTTGCAAGAGATGCTGATGAAAATCGTTGGATTACTGCCTATCATAACTTTCGTGGCCTATATCCTAAAAACGTAAGATTCCGCGAAAACGAAAAGTCTCGTGTATTTATTAAGGTTACAAAGACTAAGGTGCTTGCAGCCTTTGGTCAGCTTGTAGACGTTATCTTTGGAACAGGCAAGTTTCCGATTGGTGTATCGCCTACGGTACTTCCTGAAGGTATCTCTGAATATATGCACCTTAGTTCTCAGCCGACTGCTGGGATTGAAACTGCTGAAGCGCCAAAACCTCCAGAAAAACCTAAAGAAGAAAACGGTATTGGTTATAAAGGGGATGGTCGTGTACTAAAGCCCGGAGCCACGCTTAACTCTGGTAAAGGTATTTTTGAAGATTTAGAAGCTGCCGAAGAACTAACATTTGAAGAAGGCCCATCGCCCATTCCTGAAATGCTTGAAATTTCTCCTGCTAAAGAAGCAGCCAGAAATATGGAAAAGTTAATTCACGATCAGATTGATGAATCTAATGGTTCTACTGAACTTCGCAATGCTATGTTTGAATCTACTCTTTTTGGCACAGGCATTGTAAAAGGGCCATTTAATTATAACAAGACTTTGCATCGTTGGAATGATGAAGACGGAGAACGGGTTTATGATCCAATTTTTGTTAGAGTTCCTCGTATTGAGTTTGTTAGCGTCTGGGACTTTTTTCCTGATCCTAATGCTACTTCCATTGATGAGTGTGAATACATTGTTCATCGACACAAGTTAAATAAATCTCAGCTTAGGGCATTGCGTAAAATGCCATACTTTAACGAAGATGCTATTCGTGATTGTATGATGCTTGGCCCAAATTATGTTGAAAAAGACTATGAGTTTGAGTTAAAAGACGATCAGAGAATGTCTGATATGGGTTCAAGCCGCTTTGAAGTCTTAGAGTATTGGGGCTTAATGGATGCAGAATACGCCAAAGAAATTGGCATGGAGCTTCCTGAAGGAGTAGATACACTTGATGAAATACAGATTAATGCTTGGATTTGTAATGGCCTTGTACTCAGGGCTGTTGTTAATCCCTTTACGCCATACCGTATTCCATACAATGCCTTTCCATACGAAAGAAACCCATATAGTTTCTTTGGTATAGGTGTTGCCGAAAACATGAACGACAGTCAGCAGATTATGAATGGTCATGCACGAATGGCTATTGATAATCTGGCGTTAAGTGGTTCATTGGTTTTTGACGTAGACGAGACTATGCTTGTGGGTGGTCAAAGCATGGAAGTTTATCCCGGCAAAGTCTTTAGGCGTCAGTCTGGTATGCCCGGACAAGCAATACACGGGCTTAAGTTTCCGAACACATCTCAAGAAAATATGATGATGTTCGATAAATTTCGACAGCTTGCAGACGAGCAAACAGGTATTCCTAGCTATTCTCATGGTCAAACAGGCGTACAGAGCATGACTCGTACTGCATCTGGTATGTCTATGTTGTTAGGAGCCGCATCGCTTAATATTAAAACAGTTGTAAAAAATTTAGATGACTTTTTGTTAAAGCCTTTAGGCAAAGCATACTTCCAATGGAATATGCAATTTTTTGATGGTAAGTTAAAGACTGAAGGTGATCTAGAAATAAAAGCATTAGGTACAAACAGCTTGATGCAAAAAGAAGTGCGAAGTCAACGATTGACTATGTTTCTTCAAACTGCTCAAAATCCTGCTATTGCTCCGTTTGTTAAGATGTCAAAGCTTATTAGTGAACTAGCATATAGCTTGGATCTTGATCCTGATGAAATACTAAATGATCCCGAAGAAGCAGCACTAGCTGCACAGATTATAGGAATGCAAAACAATGCTGGACAAGGAAGTGGCGAACAAGTTGGCCCCATTGGTCAACAACCCGGAGCTATGGGGGCCGTTGAAGGAACACCTGAACAACCTGCGGATGTTGGAGTTACAGGCACTGGCGGTGGCAACATCGGAACAGGAAATGTTCCGCAAGCAGGGGAAGGCGAGTTCTCTGGCTAACTTGCTAACACTTCAAGAACAAGTAAATCAAAGACGAAAGGAAAAAGACGATGGCTAAAAAATTTCCAGATCTAACAGGCGACGGTGAAGTAACCTATGCAGATGTATTAGAAGGTCGTGGAGCTTTTGCTGAAGGGTCTTTGCTATCTTCTTTAGAAATGAGCCTTGAAGAAATAGACGATGAAGCAATTGTAAAATTAACAGGAAAAGACCCTAGCCCAGAAAGTAGAAAAGAAGCTTCAGAAATTTTAAAGTTTATGTCAGAAGCTGGAGAAGCTATTCTTGAATTAAACTCATCAAAAAAACCTACTACCCGAAAAGGAATTGCAGAATATAATAAAAAACAAAAAGAACTAACTAAAAAAGTTGATAAACTAAAAAAAGACTTAGGTTCGCAATTTAATTTTTTTAAATATCAAATTTTAAGAGATGCTGGAAGAGTAGAAAAAAATGAAGGTGGTGAAGTTGATAACTACATTGAACTTTTTGAACAAATGCAAATGTCTTTAGAGAAGGCAAAATCTGAAGAAGAAGAAAATATAATTCGTCAAAGATTTGAACAATCTACTAAAGGTTTTGATCAAAACATTATTATGCAAGCCTATAAAAAAATGGACGCTATGCGCGAACAAATGTTTGAAGGTGGATCTTTAATGGTTCCTCCAGAGCGTGAAGCATATGGTAAAGGCGGTGCAATTTTAGATCTTGTAGCAGCTCTTACAGGCAAGCAAACTAAAGCCGCTAAGAAAAAAATGGTAGATGAAGAAAAAGCCCTTCAAGATATATCTAAAATGATTGAAGACAATCCAAGAGTTTTAGATGAACTTACAAACGAACAATACGAAACAGTTGTTTCAAAACTTCCACAGCGCCAAGCCGCAAAGTTGGGCATGGGCGAAGAGCCTTTAACTGATATGGTTGAAATAGCTCGTGGTATGGAGCCAGCAGAAGTAGCTAAAAATCTTGAAATGTTTAATGACATTGACGAAATTTTTGAATATACCGATACCCTTGATGCTAAAGGCGCTCGACAGTTTATGCAAAATCTTTCGGACGAAGATCTTGAAATCTTTGGTGCAGATCTTCCAGATGTAGGCGCAACGCTAGGCCCAAGAGAATTAAAAGCTGAAGGTGGCGAAATTCCAGAAGATACATACAACAATCTTAGCCCAGAAGATAAAATGGAACAAGCCGAAGATATGCTTCCTGACGAAGAAATGGAAGAAGAGTATGTAGACTTTGTAGCCTCAGAAATTTTAGATCAAGAAGAACAAGATTATTTATTTAAGGCTTTGGATGACGATCCTCGGCTTGAAGAAATTTTAGATAAAGTAATTTTAAATGCAACAGAATTTGCTGGTGCTGGGGAAGTTGAAGGCCCCGGCACTGGTATATCAGATTCGATACCCGCAAGGTTATCGGATGGTGAATTTGTTTTCACCAGAAAGGCGACCGACCAACTAGGCGCAGACAATCTCCAAGAAATGATGGACGAGGCTGAACGCGCTTACGATGGCGGTCTTATGGCTATGGCAGAAGGCGGTATGCCTGTTGATGATCGTTATAGTAATCAACAACAAGACGAAGATCAAGAGGAAAAAGTAGAGGATCAAATGCTTTACGCAAGCCGAATGCCTAGTCTTATGAACCGATAAGGCTACCTAGAAAATCTAGCCCCTTATCATTTTATAACCTTGAGGCCACCTTGTAGTATCAAGACCCTGTATTAAATAGCGCATTAATACAGCCACCTTGAAAGACAACAAGCCCCAGAAAGGAGAAGTGACATGAGCGAAGAACCGCAAGCGAATCCGTACAATCAAAAAAAGGCTTGGCACACACCAGATGGGCCACCTATGCAAAGTGCAGATTCATTGTTTTTTGAAGAAGAACAAGAGGCTACTTCCGAAGAAGATGGAACCCCTCAAAAACAAACTTCTTCTCGTACCAATTATAAAAAGAGATATGACGATCTAAAAAAACATTACGATCAGAAAATTTCAGAGTTTAAACAGCGTGAAGAAGAACTAGAAGCTATGGCACGATCTGCACGACCGCAGTATCGACCACCAAAAAGCATCGAAGATCTTGAACGCTTTAAACACGATTATCCTGATCTATATGACACTGTTGAAACAGTTGCTCATATGCGTAGTGAAGAGCAAATGAATGCCCTTCAACAAAAACTTTCAGTTATTGAAAGACGCGAAGCAGAAATGGCTAAGCGTGATGCTGAGGTTAAACTACGAGAGCGACACCCTGATTTTGAAGATATTAGGGGTGATGACAGGTTTCATGAATGGGCTAAAGTTCAACCAGAAGAAATTCAACGTTGGATTTATAAAAACCCAGACAATGTTACATTAGCTAGTCGTGCTATCGACCTTTATAAAATGGAAAACAATATTGCAATTAATTCTTCAACGCGCAGGTCACAACCTTCAAAGTCCAATGCGGCTGATATGGTATCGACAAAGACTACCGGCGTTGAACCAAAGTCAGCCAAAATATGGACGCAACGGGAAATTGCTGCCCTGTCCTTGGATGACTATGACAAATACGAACAAGAAATTGATCTAGCCATCCGCGAGGGACGAGTAGCAAGATAATAACTTGTCTTTTAGGAGTAAATTAAAATGGCTTATAACGTAAGTGATCAATATTTTGAGCCAGCAACTGATACCAATGCAAACTTTGCAAACTCGGTTGCGGGTCAAAACAATTCATTCTTCCTGCCTGCTGTCTACAGTAAGAAGGTTCTTAACTTCTTCCGTAAGGCATCAGTCTGTGAAGCTGTAACTAACACTGACTATGCTGGCGAGATTGCGGCATTTGGTGATAGCGTAAACATCATCAAAGAGCCGGTAATCACCGTCTATCAGTACGAGCGTGGTGCAGACGTAACCTCAACTAAGCTGACCGACCAAGAGCTTACTCTTGTTGTTGATCGTGCAAACGCATTTAAGTTTATTGTCGATGACATTGAAACCAAAATGTCGCACGTAAACTTCAAGGAAGTGGCATCTTCTTCAGCGGCTTATGCGTTGCGTGATGCTTTTGATGAGGGTGTATTTGCAATCATGCAGGCTGGTTTGTCTGCTTCTGCGCCCGACCACACGCTTGGTGCTGACTCAGCGACCGATTTGGGTGCTGGTGTATACGATGGCGCTGGTGCTATTGACGTAGGCATTACTGGCGAGACTGATCCTCTGGACGTTCTTGCTCGTATGGCTCGTTTGTTGGATGATCAGAACGTACCCGAAGAGGGTCGCTGGGTTGTAGCATCTCCTGACTTCTATGAGCAACTCTCTCAGAGCGGTTCTAAGCTGTTGTCAGTAGACTTCAACGCAGGCCAAGGCTCTATTCGTAACGGTCTTGTAAGTTCTGGCAAGTTGCGTGGATTCTCCATGTACAAGTCAAACAATATGCCTGCTACGACCAATGCAACTGGCTTTATGCTGGCTGGTCACATGAGTGCTGTTGCAACCGCACAATCCATCACTAGCACAGAGGTCATTCGTGATCCTTCTAGCTTTGGTGACATTGTTCGCGGCTTGCACGTTTGGGGAGCTAAGGTTCTCCGTAACGAAGCCCTCATTGGTGCTTACTACAACATCGACTAAGATGTTTTGGAGGGAGGGTGAAATACCCCTCCCTTTATTTTAAAGGACTAAGATATGCCATTGATTTCAACTCCAAATAAACCTATCAGTATGAAGCTAACTGAGAATAAGCGTGGACGTTATCGCCATGTAGACCAAAAAAAGTTTGCTGAAAATTACGATAAGATTTTTGGAAAAAAAGACAAAGGAGAAAAAAATGGACAATAAAAAGCGAATGAACTACAGGATGGGTAAAAAAGTTCGTTCTACTTATATGGGCGGTGGATACGGTTCAAATCGAAACATGATGGCTAAGGGCGGCATGGCCCATGACTATAACAATATTATGGAAATGGAAGCCAAACAAATGTCTCCAGACCATAATGAGTCAATGAAGCAAAAATGAAAGTAAAAGCCCCCGAAGGCTATCATTGGATGAAGAGCGGTAAAAGCTTTAAGCTAATGAAAGATCCTAAAGACGGTTACAAAGCCCACAAAGGAGCTTCTAAAGCCGTAGACTTTCCAATCCAAAAGGTTCATAAAAAATAATGGCAACAACATACTTACAGTTGACAAACGAACTTTTGCGTGAAATGAATGAAGTCCCGCTAACTACTAGTAATTTTTCTAGTGCTATTGGTATTCAAGCACACGCCAAAGATTGTATAAACAGAGCATACCTTGACATTGTTCTAGAAGAACCGCAATGGCCTTTTTTGTCAGTAGCCGACAGTGGGACTACAGACCCTATGTATGGTAATGTCTATGTTGAAACTGTTGCTAATACTCGTTGGTATGAGCTAAAGCCTGCCAGCGACTCTATAAAAGACGATTATGGCGCAATAGATTGGGATAATTTTTATTTAACTACTGTTGGTGTTACAAGCGAAGTAGCCCCCTATGTTGCTAAAAATCTTAAATTTACAACCATTGAAGAATGGAAAGATTTTTATAGGGCCAGAGAAAACGCAGACGATGCTGAAAATGCAAACGGCGGCGAACCTAAGCGCGTTATTCGCAGTCCTGATGGGCGTATGTTTGGACTAAGCCCAATTCCAGACAAAGTATACCGTGTTTGGTTTTATGCGTATAACCAGCCTACACAGCTTTCAGATTTTTCAGACGAAATTGTTTTTCCAGATGTCTATAAAACCGTACTTTTAGCAAGAGCTAGATATTTTGTTCATCAATTTAAAGAAGCTGTTCAACCAGCGGCTTTAGCTCTTGAAGAATATCGTCGTGGCTTGCGACTTATGAAATCTAATTTAATGGTTCCAGAGCCTTTCTATATAAAAGATGATCGCAGGAGATTTGTTTAATGTCTCAGGCGTTTGGTTTTTCATGTAGAGGTGGTTTAAATACAAATCTTAACTCTTTGGAAATCTTAGGTCAACCCGGATTTGCAACAATATTAAATAATTTTGAAGTAGATCCTGATGGTGGTTATCGGCGTATTAATGGCTTTACGGCCTTTGGTGGTGATTCAGCTACCCGACCGAATAGCGGAAATAGAATTTTAGGTACTTATCCATATGCAGACGGTATTGTAGTTTGTTCGGGTACAGGAATATTTTTTAGTAATGATGGGATTACATGGCTACAAATTAATCGTAGTGCTGTAGCAACAGGCGGCGATAATTATACAGCCTTTACTGGTCGTTCATTACTAACAAGAACCAATCAAGGCCAATGCCAATTTGCAATATTTGAAGGTGCTACATATAACTATGGGCAGCTAATTATTGCTGATGGATCCAATAGGCCTTATGTTTTTCGGATGGAGGGTACTGGCGCATTAAACACCCGTACTTTTTTTGCAAATGAAATTACAGTATCTGGTACAAATGGTGTAAAATATATTACGGTACATGACCACCATTTAATTGCAGCAGGCGTAGCAGGAAGTTTAAGTACCGTTTATTATAGTGTTAATAATGATCCTACTAATTTTACTGGTACTGGTTCAGGTGCAATAACTATATCAGATCAAATACAAGGTATTAAAGGCTTTAGAACAGACTTAATTGTATTTGCAAGAAATAGTATACATAAACTTATAAATATAAATGATACTCAAACTGTTCGTATTGATCCTATTGCAGAAAACGTAGGCTGTCTTAGTGGATATAGCATTCAAGAAATTGGAGGTGATCTAGTATTTCTAGCGCCTGATGGTATTCGTACTGTTGCAGGTACAGCGCGAATTGGCGATACAGAATTAAGTTCTATTTCAAGGCAAATACAAAACATTATTTCTAACATTGCAGTTAATATAAATTCATTTGTTATAGACAGTTGCGTACTTAGATCAAAATCACAATATAGGTTATTTTATGCAGAAGCTGATCAAGCGGCTTCAAACTCAAAAGGTATTATAGGTACTTTTACTGGTCAAGGTTTTGAATGGTCTGAAACAGAAGGTATACAGGCTTTTGGTTTAAGTTCAGAAATTGATTATACTGGTTTAGAAAAAAAATATCACGGCGATAGAAATGGCTATGTGTATAATCATGATACCGGAACAAGTTTTATTTATGATGGCGTAGAAAATAATATTCTTGCGACATACGAAACAGCCGATTTAGACTGCGGTGATATTGGAACACGAAAAACTTTTAAATATCTTAGAACTTCTTTTTCGCCTGAAGGCGAGGTGTCACCAACTTTAAGACTAAGATATGATTATAAGTCTACAGAAATTGTTCAGCCTAGTGATTATGAATTAACGACAATTCCTGTACCGGCTATTTTTGGAACATCTATATTTGGAAGCACGACATTTGGTGGCACAAACGATCCAATGATTAGACAAACAGTAGAAGGAAGTGCAAACACAGTCAGTTTAAGAATAAGAACAAATGATAAACAAAGTTCTTTTGCTGTTAATGGTTTTTATATAGATTATATGCCATCAGGTAGGAGATAATAATGGCCCAAGCTTATACACGACAAAGTACATTTTCAGATGGCGATACAATTACTGCCGCGTTATTTAATGATGAATATAATCAGTTAGTCAACGCATTTAATTATTCTAGTAGCAGTTCAACTTCTACTGGACACCGACACGATGGAACAGCCGGACAAGGCGGTAATATTCCGCAAATTGGCGATTTAGACTTTTTAAATAAAATTGTAGTAGATAGTACCAACAATCGTTGGGGCTTTTTTGTAGAAGTTTCTAGTGCCGCTGTAGAACAAATTCGTATTCAAGATGGTGCTATTGTACCCGTAACTGATAACGACATTGATCTTGGTACTAGTTCATTAGAGTTTAAAGATCTTTATTTAGACGGTACAGCAACTATTGACACATTGACGGTTGATGGGGCCGCTACGGTTGGAACAACTCTTGGCGTAACAGGCGCTACAACGCTCTCTAGCACTTTAGGAGTTACGGGAGCTACGACCCTATCCAGTACCCTTGGTGTCACTGGAGCAACCACATTAAGCTCTACGTTGGCTGTAACAGGCACTTCTACACTAACAGGGAATGTAACAGCAACTAATGACTTGAGTATTGGTGGTAATCTAACTGTTACGGGCAATGCTACAATCTCTGGTAATCTTACATTTGGAGATGCAGACACAGACACCATTACAATTGGTGCAGATGTAGCTTCGCATATTGTTCCAGATGTTGATGATACTTATGATCTAGGAAGTTCTACAAAAGAGTGGCGAAACCTTTATATTGATGGTACAGCCAACATTGATAGCCTTGTAGCTGATACTGCCGACATTAATGCAGGCACAATTGATAATACAACTATTGGAGCTACAACAGCCTCTACAGGTAATTTCTCTACGCTGTCTATTGGTGGAACTGCAATTACCTCTACGGCTACTGAATTAAATATTGTAGACGGTAGCACAACAGCTACGGCTACAACGCTTGCAGACGCTGACCGTGTTGTAGTCAACGATGCAGGCGTAATGGTGCAAGTAGCCCTTACAGACTTTGAAACTTATTTTGAGTCTGCACTAGATACTCTTCCAAACGTAACGACTGTTGGAGCCTTAAATGCTGGTTCTATTACTTCAGGGTTTGGAGCTATTGATAATGGCTCATCAGCTATTACAACATTAGGCACTATAACTTACGGAAGCCTATCAGACGGTACAATAACCATTACGGCCTTTGTAGATGAAGATGACATGGTATCTAATTCTGCAACGCTTGTGCCTACACAACAATCAGTCAAAGCTTATGTAGACTCTCAAGTAACTGCACAAGACTTAGACTTTCAGGGTGACTCTGGTGGTGCATTAAGCATTGATCTAGACTCTGAAACTTTTACGATTGCTGGTGGCACGGGTATTGATACAACTGGCGCGACTAATACGCTGACGGTTGCAATTGATTCTACTGTTACTACGCTTACGGGTACTCAAACACTTACAAACAAAACACTTACTGCTCCTGTTATTTCTACTATTAGTAATACAGGCACTCTAACACTACCAACGTCTACTGATACTTTGGTTGGTCGAGACACAACTGATACATTAACAAACAAAACTTTAACATCTGCGGTATTGAATACTAGTGTTTCTGGTACAGCAATACTTGACGAAGATGATATGGCTTCTGATTCTGCAACTCAACTTATCACTCAACAGAGCGCAAAAGCTTATATAGATGCTACAGCCACTGCGCTTGCAATTGCACTGGGGTAAATTATGGCTAATACTTTTAAAAATGCTTCACTCGCTGATGTAAGCAGTGGTTCATACGACACACTTTATACGACACCTGCAAGCACTACTACCGTTGTTCTTGGTGTAGCTTTGGCGAATAAGAATGCAAGTGCTATTACTGCTAAGGTGCAATTTACTGATTCTTCAGGCGCTGTAACGCGACAGTTACTAGAGGACGTAACAATCCCCGGTAATACAACGCTAGAGGTTTTATCAGGTCAAAAATATATTTTAGAAGCCGCAGATATTCTAAAGGTTCAAGCGGGAACAGCCACTTCTTTGGATGTTGTTGCTGGAGTAATGGAGATTAGTTAATGGCTATTACTACAATAAATAGTTTAGCAATTCCTGCTGGTACCGTTGTTTCGGCAGACTTAACGTACCCGCTTACTGGCTTTAGTTCAACGGGCATCGACGATAACGCCACAAGCACTGCGATTACGATTGATGCGTCAGAGAATGTTGGGATTGGCACTGCGAGTCCAGACGGAAAATTAAACGTAGTCAAAGGCACAGCAAGCGGAACGACAGCCAGCACTAGTGCTAACAACATCGTCATTGACGGAACCAGCGGAACAGAAACGGGCATAACTTTATTCTCGACTGTGGCGTCAGGTATTCGTTTTGGTGACGCTTCTGGTGCTGGTCAGGGCGTTATTGAATATGCCCATGGGACTGACCATATGCGGTTTGTTACTAATGCCACAGAACGTATGCGTATCGACTCAAGCGGCAACGTTGGTATTGGCACCAGTAGTCCTAATGAATTACTTGAAATTAAAGGTACTGAAGGAGTAATAAGACTTCAACAAACTGGTGGTGCTTATTCAGATATTAGAAGTAGTGATTTTGGAACTTTATACCTAAGAGCTGACCCGGGCAATACAGCAGCAAGTTCATCAATGAGATTCCATGTTGATGCATCAGAAGCCATGCGTATCACCTCCAGCGGCAGGGTTGGGATTGGCACTACGAGTCCTAGTGGTGTATTAGCCGTAACAGATGGCGCAAACGGCTTTATTGTTGGTCAGTTAGGGGAAAACTTTTACTCTGGTAATACACACAGGTTTTTTTCCCAGAACTATACAACTGAGCATCTGCACATAGACGCCAGCGGTAACGTTGGTATTGGCACTGCGAGTCCTGCAAATAAATTAGATGTAAACGGGATATTACAAAGCAGTTCTGTCGGTAATTACTTGCAGTTGCAACAATCTTCAATTGAAGGCTATATCAACATGACAGGCTCTGGAAATCTCAATTTCCGGATGGGGTCTGGCTTTGCTACCCGTATGACTATCGACTCCAGCGGCAACTTGCTGGTTGGGACTACTACTGCAAGAACAGGCACTTACTCTTTAACGCTTGAACCAAGCAACAGTTATTTCCAGATGAGAGCCGCAGGCACAGGCTCTCTTGATCAAATCGCTTTTGTTAGAAATACAGCTGTAACGCCAGTGCAGGTTGGGTCAATTGCAACAACAGGCTCTGCAACCACCTACAACACCTCATCAGACTACCGCCTAAAAGAAAACATCGTAGACGCACCAGCGGGTAACATTGATGCTATCCGTGTACGTTCGTTTGATTGGAAAACTGATGGATCACACCAGACCTACGGCATGGTCGCACAAGAACTCGTTGACGTTGCACCTGAAGCAGTAACACAAGGCGAAACTGAAGACGATATGTGGGGCGTTGATTACAGCAAGCTAGTCCCAATGATGATTAAAGAAATTCAAGACTTAAAAGCCGAAGTAGCGGCACTTAAAGGAGCATAAAAGAATGCCATATATAGGACAAGAACCTGTTGCTGGTAACTT
>Ga0208161_1000588_pt1 | contig 20527 bp, 21 predicted proteins | sample CB_VirMetaG_3_FD_184538 | JGI IMG/M metagenome (GOLD analysis project Ga0208161, IMG submission 184538) | Freshwater to marine saline gradient viral communities from Chesapeake Bay - CB_1508_1S Viral MetaG (SPAdes) (version 4) | ecosystem: Environmental > Aquatic > Marine > Coastal | place: USA...
TTCGTTTGTATTCCAATCTCCTGATTGGTTAGTAAATGAAGCTGTTGCTGGGTAGTTTTCAGTTATATTAACTGTAAATGTTGTTTGGTTTGTAGTACCAAATGAATTTGATGCTGTAATTTCACCACTAATTGTATCTCCTGATGCTATACCTGAACCTGAAATATCTTGGGAACTAGATAAATAACCACTGGCATTTACTGAAAAATCATTTGAAGAACTAACAGTCCAAGTTACAGATTGGTTTGAATTAAATTGAGCTACTGTTCCTGATCTACCATTTGTACTATCGTAGATATTATCTCCAGCTAAAGCAGATTCAATTAAATAAAATGCTTGAACACCATCAATAGAAGGTGGGGCATCATCTGCTACTGGAATAGTAATTTCACCCGAGCTTGTAGTTTCATTAAAGTTATCTCTAACACTTACACGGTAAACATAAGAATTAATTAAATCTGAATTTAAATAAACCCCTACTTTACGGGTTACCTCACCTGAAGAATCTACTTGGAAAGCATCTTCTGTTGGGTCATTTTGACCTGTACCTGTATAAGAACCAGTTGAAACCGGAGTTCCATCTAATGCTAAAGATATTAAATTAAAGTTCGTAAATGTAACAACATCTCCTTCTGGTTCAGTTACTGAAATAGTTCCTGCTGAGGTACCATCTGCTGAACTTTCTGTTACACCTGTTAAAGTTTGATTGTTTACAGTAGGAGCTATATTATCTGTTACAGTAATTATAGATGGTAAGTAGGTGATTGAATTGTCATCTTGAGAAGGATAATGTTCATCACTCGCTGTTAACACATAAGTAAATTCATTAGTTCCTTCATAATCTAAAGAACCTGTAGTTTGAACTAATCTTACAAAAGTTCCTGAAATCTGTAATTCAAATGAACCTGAAGGTAAAACGCCTGAACCTGTTCCTATTGTAATAGTATCACTTTCAGCATCAGTATAGTAAATTTGAGCTTTACTTCCTGAATTTGAATTTTCATCTAATGAGCTAGTAAATGTAGTAATTATAGTACCTCCAACACTACCTTGTCTAAATACAGGAGCTTGGTTAGGAATTACTCTAATATAAACATTACCATTTGTTTCTGAGCCGAATGAATCAGTTACAGTAATAGGGAATAATGATGAAGAATATCCTTGAGAAGTATCTGTATTGAGTGAAGAAGTTACTAATACATTAGCTGTAATTACACCTGATGAAGAGTTAATTCTAAAATAATCATCTGTGTAACTACTTTGAGTACTGTACGTTACAGTTTGTCCTTCAGGATCTGTTGTAGTAACAGTACCTACAGTTGAACCGCTAGCTTCAAATTCATCTATTGAAAAAGTATTTGCTGTAATTACTGGAGGGTTGTTAGGGAAAAATACAGCATTTAAAAAATCTTGCACACTTCCTGTAGTACCTGCATTAAATGAAGCACTAAACATTGTAGGAAATAATTCTTGAGAAACAATTCTATCCCCATCATAAGTAACATCTCCACCAGAGCCTGTATCTACGGTAACTTCAAAAGTTGAAGCATCTCCTTTAGTAAAGGTAATTACATTATTGGCAGCAGAAGCTGTAGTAAGTAATGAACCTGTGTCTGTTGATCCTCCCCCACCTGAGCCTGTGTCTACTGTTAAATCAAATGTAGTACCATCACCTTTAGTAAGAGTAATAACATTGTTAGAAACAGATCCAGTTGTAACAGCATTAGGAGTATTAGAAGCTGTTTGAGCAGTTTCTACATATGAAGCAGTAGATGCATAAGATGCAGAAACAATTTCTAAATTAAATGTAGTACTATCTCCTTTTGTAAAAGTAAGTGTGTTACCTGAAACTGATCCTGTTTGGATTAAAGAAGAAGTAATCGCTGAGATGTTTAGATCAAATGTGCTAGCATCTCCTTTAGTAAAGGTTAAAATAGGATTAGAGAAAGATCCTGTAGTAATTAATGAGCCTGTATCAACAGAGCCACCACCCCCAGAACCAGTATCTACAGTAACAACGAATGTAGAGCCATCTCCTTTAGTAAAAGTAATATCATTTAATACAGCAGACGCTGTAAGGAGTAAACTCCCAGTATTACCTCCTTCTGTACTAGAATCTTGGAAACTTGCGAGAGATACCTGATCAAGAAATCTTATATTGGCCATTTAATCCTATCCGTTTTGTAATAAATATCGGGTTAATATGTCACCTTTATTTTAGGTGTTTTTTCTCTTTCACCTTCGGTAACAATTCTATTCCCTTTAATATTTCCATTATAAATTCCTTCTTCAGAAGATACTTCTAAACCAAAAATTACTTTAGATTTATCTCTAAACTTAGGAATTGCACTTAATTCTTTTTGTATTGTTTCAGGGACAATATACCCTCGTAAATTTATATCAAATGTACTTCTTACAACTCTTTCTTGCCCTTCAGTTAGTTCTTGAACAGTAGCAAAACTATCTATACGAGCTCTAAATTTAAATCGTTCAGGATCACCCCAGTATGAATCAGAAGCATAGTTAATTGCTTCAACAATTTTATTTAATTGTTCAATGTAATAAGTTTGAATTATACAACTATATTGAATAGTTACATAATCCGGAACTACAACAGCATAGTATTGTTTAACAGGAATCCTATTATTTAAAACAGAAAAATTATCATAAGCATCCATTGATGAATAGCTTTTACCATAAATCCCAAAATTAATAGGATTATTAGCATCTAATTTATTTCCAACGCTTCTGTCTTTACTTAAACTATTACGTTTAAACATAATAATAGGAGACATAATACGTCCACTTTTATCTCTATAATATCCATCTTTTTGGAATGACTTCCATCTTTCAGGAGCACCATAAATAATAGGTACAGATATTCTTTCACCATTTTGATAAACATAAGGTTTAATTACGTTATTAAAATAGTACATAATAGATTCATCAATATCTTGAATACCAACTGAAAATGTTTTAGAAGTATCTCCAGTCCAAGATGTTTGATTACCTCTATTAAACCCTGAGTCTGTATTATTAGGGTTTCCTAAAGATTTATCGTAAGGAACTATCATATCATTTGATATTTCCTTTTGGGTTTTTGGGATTGGTTTACGTCCTTGAGTTGCCATTAGAATCTTTCTTTAGTTATACCAACTTTATCAGCAGGTACATAATGAGTATTACAAATAATCGAAACATTGTAACCAAAGTTCTCTAAATCACTTTCTAATGGGTTAACTCCATCATCTCCTTTATTAGGGTAATCTGGGTTTTTACCTACAAAGTATTGGTTAGCATTTGTGCTATCTACCTCATAATATCCTTTTTGGTATAAGAAAATATCTCCTACTTCAGGAACTACATTGGCATCTACTAAATCATCTCTTAAAAATTTAAATGTGATTCCCCATTGAAAATCTATACCAAAATCACTTTCAGGGTAAGATTGGTTTTGTCTTTCAATTAAGCAGTAAAGTAAAACAGGATCATCATAATATTTAGCTTGAGCTGCTTCACCATATAAATTTACTTTAGTTTCTTCTAATCTAAATTTGTAAATAGCTACTTGTTGAGAAATAATATTACCCATCAACTCTCGGTTGACGTGTCTAAACATACTTATATCTCTTGCCTCACCGTATAATGCCATTTTAACCTATATAAATTGTCATAGGAACCTTATTTAACTCATTTTGAGCAGCATCTCCTTCAGCAGCTTTTCTTTCTAATCTAGATTTTCTTGAACTATCGTCTAAATAAACTCTTAATTTTTCTTTTAAAGCTGTTTTTTCACTAGTACCTTGGTCAACTAAAGTAGAACCATTTAATGTTACTTCAGCACCTGGAATAGGAACTGAAGAATATTTGTTTCTTACTAAACCTAAAGTTTCTTTTACAATTGCTAATGTGTATTCAAAAATCCATTGACGACCAATTGAATTTATTTGAGAATAAACTGGATTAGCATAAGGAACATTAGATACATTAGAAACTAAATTACTTCCATCAGATAAATTATCTGAAATTCTATCAGATTTTAAAATATATTCAAACCATAAATTAGTTCCTTCATCAGCAGTTGATGGGATTGGGAATATTTTTAATCTGTTATTAATCAATTCAAAACTGTAAGCTGATAATCTAACTTGGTTAGACATTTCTAGAGCTTGAATTGAAGCAATATCGTAGTTTACGGGCATTGCTAAGAAACTATAGGCGGTATTATACGCAGTAAATCCATATGAACCCAAGTACCCACCAAAACCGAGACCTGTGTTATACCCAGGTGCTCCATAATAATATTGGGCAGAAGCTGGTGTATCGTTGTAGTAAACTCGTTTAATCTCTAAATCACTGCCTGAGATTCCGTTTTCAGTAGCCCAGGTATCTAAATTGTAAGTTTGTTGTGAACCTGTTAAAACAATAGAACCACTATACCAAGTTACATTTCCTCCAACTCCTGCTTCTTCAGCATATTGTTGAGAAATCCTAATAATATTAGAAAAATTAGGAGTAATTACAGTATTATTTAATTCTGAGGCAGGGTATGTAGTAGTATTTGAACCAATAAGATCAACTAAATCTTCTCTAACTAAATAGGCATAAATTTCATTACCATAAGTAGTTACAGCTTCTTCAAAAGCAGTATAAAATTGGATATCTTGCAATTCAACATTTTCAATAGGATAACCCAAACGCTGAGCACAAAATTTAGCTACTTTATCAGCATCTACTTGGAAATCTAGGTCATTATCATAGAATCCAAATGGTGTATCGCCTGGGGAGAATGAGGAACTACCTGGCCAAATAGGAATTACTGCCATAATTTTTTATATTAAGCGTTTACAAATACGTACTCTACATCAATACTACTCCCTGAAGCATATACTGAAACTACTTCTAAAGTTGATGATAAAGGACCACTAAATTCACTTCCAGTAATATTAGCACTAGTCCACATAAATGATGAAGTAGGAAGTACTTCTTGGCTCCAGTACTCATCACTAGAACCACTTAAAGTAACTATTAAACTGTAAGCATCATCTAAATTAGTAATTCGAGCATATTTAATACTACTAGAAGGAAAGGTTCCAGCTCCAGGATTTACTCCATTAATATTAATTAAATCAATAGAAGTTGTATTAGGACAAGTTACTATTCTTCTATCAAAATTAGTAACATCACTAACTTTATAGAGAGTTTCATTAAGAGTACGAACATCTTTTACTATATGTTCTTCTTTTACTGTAACTTGAAATGTAGTACCAGATATTGTAGAGGCCATATTAATATTTTGTTATAAATATTGAAAAAATATGGTTCCTTCCTATTTTTTACGACCGCTTGAACCTTGAATTCCAGCTAATCCTCTTTCTTCAGCTTCCTCATATATTTCTAGTAAATCATCTACAATTGGATCTCTGTGGTTATTCATTAGTGTTACAGCTGTCATGTTTTTAATTTTACGAGCAGCTGCATATAAAAATCTAAATCCGGAATCACGTTTTGATTTTAAATCAACCTGTCCATCATCTCCACAAATAATCATTTTGGAACGTAAACCAATTCTGGTTACAATCATTTCCATTTGTTCGTGAGTTACGTTTTGGGCCTCGTCTACAATAATAATACTATCGAGAAAAGTTCTACCACGCATAAAAGATACAGGAACAATTTCGATTTTACCCTCTTCGATGAGCTTTTCGATTTTGACTTTATCATATAAAGCAAACATGTTTTGATAGATAGGTTGAACCCACGGATCCATTTTTTCCCTTAAATCACCTGGTAAGAATCCAATGTCTTCTTTTGAGACAGTAGGTCTTGTAATGATAATTTTTTCAATCTCTCTCATAAACAATTTATCGAGAGCAATTTGACATGCTAGCATTGTTTTACCGGAACCGGCTTTACCTGCTAACAAGGTAAGTGTACTATCTAATATCTTAGCTTTAGCTTCTTTTTGTTCTTCGTTTAATGAAATTTTAAATTTGATAGGTCCTTTGGGTTTACGTTTTTCAATGAATACCTGATCGGTATGATGATTTGATGCCATTATCTTTGTAGTTGATTTTTACTAATTTATCAAGGCCAGCATTTACATGCATTGTATCTTCTAATACGGTCTCGAAATTGAATCTCTCATCCAGAGGTAGAACTAAATCTACTTGGGATCCCCATCTAATTAGACTAAATCTTTCGTTTTGAGCACAAAGATCTAATTGCTTCTTAAATGGAGCAATTACATTTACATCTTCATCGGCTATTTGGATTAAATAATATGTGTAATCTAGAGAAGGAACATACACTTGGTTAAACATTCGTTCATTGTACTTTAAGTACTCCATGTTATTAGGGTTGATTACTTTATTAAGAATATCCTTCTCAACCGCTAACATAGGTTTATTCGTTGATTCAATCGGTTCTAATGATTCGTACGTGAGTACTCCACCATAAGGGATTCGATTGATATGGACGTCGTAAAACGACATAAAAATACCAATTACCAGCGACGGTTTATCATACTCGTCGTTACCCATAACGTCTTTTAAAGTGTAATCTATTCCTTTTATTTCAACAACCGCTTCATCTGGTTGTACAACTTTTTGATATATAATTGTTCCATCCGCTGGGCTATAAAAGTGTTCCCAATCAATGTAATTTGGACGAAGAGGATCTCTAAAGAAAAATGTATTGCTTAATTCGCCTACAGGCATTTTTTGAAGTTCTTTAACTTCTCCGTTTAACCAATCTTCTAATCTTTCAGCCATTATAATAAAGATTTAGAATGATCAACTCTATTTAAGTGCATTACCATACAAGATAGCATAGCTCCTGATTTTATGTATTCAGACAGGTTAAAGATAACTGGTTCCATACCTGCGTTAGAGCATATTTTTTCTAAGCTTTCAATTTTATGTTTTTCCATCTCATAATATTCATGAGATTTTTTTAGCTCAGCAATATTTGAAGCACATAAAATCATATTTCCTAATCTAACAGAATTAGTCATACCACCTAAAGCATCATCTGTATCAACCGGGATTATTTCAGTATGTTGTTCTATTGCGCGTAACTCTTCAGGAGTATATAGTTCCGTGGCTACTAATGTTTGATCGTTATTTAACGCAAATATGCTGCAATCTAAATGGTACATATATTCATCTGTCATAGCAACCTTAATAATATTCATACCAAATTCTTTTTCCATCCACTCGTATGTTTTAATGTTAGAGCGAATACCATAACCTCCGATATAAACATTATCATAAAGATATTTAATGTCTGCTTCACCTTCCCATTTATAAGGAGAAATGTGAGTTTTATATCCCATTTGTTGGAAAAATTTCTCACCAACTAATTCTTCACCTTTACGAGGATCTGATGTGTAATTTGATAATAAAATAATATTATCATTTGTAATATGAGGTAATTGTAAACCTAAATTTGCAACGTAGACTTGGTCTTGATAACTTCCTTCGGAAGGAAGTAAATAGACAAGTGATTGGCCTGACATAAAGTTGTACAGGTCCATAAATTGTTTATATGCTTTAGGTCTGTTAATTTGGAGTTCGTCATCTGTTAACTCTTGCATCCAAATATTATTTGGATCATTCGTAGAGAGAGAAAACGGAAAATTCATTACATAACTTTGTAAGTGTAACTGAGATGGGGTTTCTTTCATTTTAGTAACTATTATTATTTACTATAAATATAGTAAGTACCTAGTAGAATAAAGAAGGGCCTAGATTTCTCTAGGCCCCCTTTATCTATTGAACTATTCTATTAAAGAGTGTTCAATCCTTCTACGTATACTTTACCGTAGAATTCAGGACGAAGCATCTTCTTAGCGTAACGAGTCAATAAACCTTTACGTGGAGTGAAGGTATTTGGATCGTAAAGAAGTGGAGTCATGATTAATGGAATGTATGGAGCGAATACAGCACCAGCTTCCAAGAATTGAGTACCTCTGAAACCAACTAAGATAGTGTTTTCAGTCATGTATGGGTTCTTGTAAACTGTGTATCTGTTATTCAACTGACCAGCTTTCTGTACACCAAATGCGTAAGAAGCTTTAGATACATCACCATCAGAATTAGCAGCGTATCCTGGGATTGATTCCAAGATAGTAGCTACTGTAGGAGATACTACCATAAAGTTAGCACCACCTCTTAAAGTCAATTGGTGAATCTTGTTACTTAATTTTTGTAATTTAGTACCAAGAGTTTGGAACCACTGACCTTGAGTGTTGTAGAATCCAGAAGTAGCATCACCAAATGCAGTACCTGCATTGTTGATTACTTGGTTGTTCTGAGCTGACCAGTATTCAGTACCAGCTGCAGCATCTTGAATCAACATATCTAAGATTTCCATATCAATTTCTAATGAAATGTACTCACTCATGATGTTAGTTAATTCAGCTTCAGCATCTAAAGATTGGTAAGCGTTCAAATCTTGAGCAAATTCAGGAGTCCAAACTGCTTTCAATTTACGAGTCTTAGCAACGATCGCTTCAGAAACCATTTGGATGTTGATTTCAGGAATTGCGATTGGGTTGTTGTTAGCGTTTAATGCAGTGTTACCATCTTCAAAGTCACCTCTGTTTTTGTCAGTAGGTTGGATTGAATAAGTAACAGCGTAACTAGCACCTGTTGGTCCTGTGAATGCTCCATCTAATAAAGAACTAGCAACTACGAAAACTACGTTAGTACCATCGTAAGAAGTAAACGCTGGTAAGTTATTAGCTACAGTAAGTGAACCTGAGTTGATAGTGAAAGAACGAACAGCTTCAGAATCTAAAGTAGGTAAACTAGCAGCAGTAACACTTAGAGTTTTGTAATCACCAGCAGCAGCAGAAGCTGAGTAGTCAGAATCAAAGTTAAATGTAGCCCAAGTAGCTGAACCTGTAGTTACACTTACTACTGAAGAAGTGTTATTTACAGAGTAACCAAATCTACCAGCACCATACAAACCACCAGCAGTTGCAGGAGTTGAGAATGGGTAATCAGAGCTAGATCTGTTACCGAACATTGAACCACCAGAAGTGAATGGGTTTTTAGTAGTACCGTACTGGAAGTCTAAGTAGAATACTAGACCAGAAGGTAAGTTCATTGGTTGAACAGAAACGAATTCTTTAGCAGCAATTTGACCGAATACTTTTCTTACCAAAGGAAGAGCGATACCAGCCCATTGCTCACCAACACCCGCAGTAAAAGTACCTACTGAAGAAGTACCACCACCAGTTTGTGAAGATTCAACCACCAATTGTTTTGCTTGGTTCTCAAGGATCAAAGACATATTGTTTTTGTGAGTCTCGTTACCAAGACCTTCCAATAAACCTGTCTTTTCCCACTTAGAAGCCAATTTAGCAGCGTCAGATTGCATGTTTTTCCAACCTTGACCTGCAGATTCTAAAAGAGAATTTAATTGTGACATTGTCAATAAATTTTAATTAATTACGATTTAATAATACCGGCAAGTTTTTGCCATCTTGCAACCTGATTATTAGCTTCAAGGATTGGTTTTTTAGCTGTTAAAGCAACACCCATAGGTTTTGAAGCTCTACCTAAACTTTCTTTTACTACTTCTTTCTTAGCACTTAAGTTTTCAGAAAGAGTTTCGAAAATTAGTTTTGCTTCTTCTGCAGATTTTGCTTTATCAAAAGCTTCTAAAACTTTAGCCTTTTTAGCTTCATTTAAGTTTTTAGACTTAAAGATTTTGTTTACGTAAAGAAGTTTAGCGTTTAATAAGTTGATTTCATTGAGTTCAGATTTCAATTCTTCAATTTCTTTCTTCATTTCATCAACGTCATCTCCTTCTTCCATTTTACCAGTAACACCAGCAGGAATCGGGGTATAATCAATAGCTTTGCCTAATGCATCAATAAGAGCTTTAACTGCAGTTTTACCTGCACCACCCATTTTATCAACAATAGCTTCGATATCAATTACTTCGTCAACTTCTTCTTTTTCTTCGTTGATCATTTCGTCAACAGCAGTTTCCTCGTCATCTTCGATTTCAAGTTCACCTTCTGCGTCAACTTCTACATCAACGTCATCTTCGAATTCATCTCCGGCTTCAAGCTCACCAGCTTTAACCATGTCTTCGATTACATCTTCGATAAATTTTTTCAAGTCTTCTTCTGACATTTCTTCTAAATCGATTTCTTCGTCTTCACCTTCAACTTCTTCGTCTTCAGCTTCTTCGTCTTCTTCGCCTTCCTCAGCTTCGTACATTTCGTCTTTAGCTTCGTCCATGTCTTCTTTTTCCTCGTCTAAATTTTCGAGTTCAGCCAAGATTTCGTCTAAGTCCATCTCTTCATCCATCTCTTCTTCTTCTAAATTACCGTGTGGTTCTCTAGAATCTGGGTCGTTGATAGTTCCAAGTCTTTCTTCAACTTCTTCTTTGGCTTCGTTCGTTACTGCTTCTTCGATTTCTTCGTCCATATCTTCTTTTTCCATTTCTTCCAACTTAGCTGAAAGCATAGATTTGATTCTTGGTTCGAAAGCCTCTTCTAAAGCAGCTTTTGCGTTTGCAATAGCAGTTTCTTTTACAGCTTTTGCGTCAGCGATTGCTTCTTTAAGCAAGTCTCTGTTGTTTGCCATTTTACCTCAAAATTTGTTTGTGGAGTACGATTATTAGGAATCGTAATAGAATAATTGTTTGATTGATGCTATATAAGAGATAGCATATTATACCAATACATATATAGAAAAAAATAAAAAACGCCCTTCTTTCGAAGAGCGTTTTTCGGGTGCAGGGTAGCGCCTCAATACAGAGGAATATTTTAATCTAAAGCACAGAGACAAGTTTTTTCACAAATTATCTCTCTTAAAATAGAATTAACTTTAGAATATTTTTGTTGTGAAGTAAAATCTAATCCTTCTTTAATAACATGCATATATGAACCTGGGTTAGATGGTGTTGATACGAAGTCCCAACATAGTAACTCAAAGTCATCTTGTACTTCTAACACACCACCTCTTTCTTGTAATGAACCCATACCACGAGAAGAAACACCTACTGTAATACTATTATCTAAAAGTGCTTTTAAAATATTACCTGAGGGTGTAGGTAAGATTTCGATTTTACCCATTACTTGGTCTCCATCCCACCACATATCTTTAATGTTATGAGAAACATTTTTAAGGTTAATTACTGAGGATTCTGGGTGGTCTAATTCGCCTAATGCTCTGTTTTGTTTAACAGATTCCATATACTTATCGATCTCTCTTTCCCATAATTCTTTAGCATAATAACGACCATTACCATTTTTTACTTCGGCAGTCGCTAAAATACCCTCAACTAAAGGATTTCCTCTATCGGACATTTTACCTTCCGACAACATTAAACCTTTAGGTCTAAATAGTTGAGTTTCGACAAGTACTTTTTTCATTATTCTTCAGTTAGATCTTCATCCATGACTTGAGGCTTAACATAAGCTTCACCAGTCATTTTTTCGTACATTTTACCGTACTTTTCTTTTGCTTTAGAAAGTTCTTTAATTTCTTTCTTCATTTCGCTAATACGAGCTGGGTTTACGAATTCAGCTAGGTCAGCATTTTCTTCAACTGTGTTTAGCTTTCCTTCACGCATTTCGATTTCTTCATCTAATGCATTCATTTTAGCTTCTAAAGCAGCTATTGAACCTTTTTTCTCGATCTCTTTAATACGATCTTGAACAGATTCTTTTTTCATTTTAGCTTTTTCGATTTTTTCTCCTTTTTTAACTCCAGCCCCAAATGCATCTTGCTCGCCTTTATCTTTAGCAGCAACACCTTTTGAACCTTTGTCATCGCGTTGGAATTCCGAGTAGCCTTCTTCTAATAAATCTAATAATGAAATCATTTCTTTACTTTCTTTTACTACTTCCATCCCTGAGGAAGCATATTTGCCTTTTACTTCTTTTGTGGGGCCCAAACCGGGATGATCCTCAGTGTATCCAACACCTTTAAGACCGAATTGACCGTCTTTAGTATAATACATTACGTCCTTAGCTAAATTTTTAGCTACCATTTCTTTTAATTGATCTACATCTTTATCTGCATTTTTTGGATCTTGCATTTCAGTGTAGAACCCTTGTAAGAAAGCAGGGCCGTAAATATTATCAATATTTTTTGTATTTTTGTAATCAAATCCTTTAATTTCAGTATCAACTACTTCTTTAGTAGGATTTTTTTCTACCGCTTTAGCTTCATTAAAGATTTTAAACCAATCTGGTTGTTCAGTTTTACCTGTAACTAAGCCCCCAACATTTTCTGAAATAACAGAACGTTGTTTTAAAATTGTAGCAGTTTCGTTAAACCCAAAATGGTTAGGGATCAAATTAGGAAACAAAGATTTAGCATTCTTAAGAAATACATCTTTAGCTCCTTTACCCTCTTTAATTAGGTTGTATTGTTCTTGTAGACTTTTCATTATTGTGGTTTTATTAAATCTTCAATATCTTTAATATAATCTAAAATCAAATCTGTAGGTTTAACTACAGCATATGATCCTGGGTTTTCCTGATAATACTCTGCTGTTTCATTTTTAGCATTAGAGATTATAGGATATAAATTATTTAGACGAGCTTCGATTTCATCAAAGGCATCAATTCGTTTTTGTTGGTAAGCCTTAGCTGAAGTTGGTGTCGCTTCTTTTAATTTATACTTATACATATTATTATTTTTCGAATAAATGTTTAACTTCAATACCTTTTGCCTGTTTGTTTAGTTTTTTTTGATTAACAGGTTTCCAACCTAATTTATAATAGTAATTGGAAGCAGTACCATCTGCCTTTTTGTTTGGATTAAAAGCATTTTTAGTTAAAAAAGCACCAGCAGCCCCTGATGTAGAGATTTCTGACATTCCTTTAATACGCTCGTATTCTTTTCTTTTATTATTACGTAAATAAGTTCTTAATTGGTTTCTTAATTTACGAACATCATTATAATGATCTTTAAAGAAAGGTTCATCTGTTACTTGAGCTACTTCTTTAGCAGTCTCTAACATATCAGTTATTTCTTTAAACAGTCTTAAGTAATCAACAGTATATTCAACGTCCCAACTAATTTGACCTGTTTCAGGGTCAATATTAGTTACAGTAGTTTTAATACCACCTTTTTCTTCAACGTCTCCAATCTTAGCCATTTGCGATTTTTAATTCTTCTACTAATTCACAATATTGTAGCAAATCAACTAAATTATCAGTCTTAATAGCATCTTTTTTATCTAATTCTTTTAACAATGAAGTTACTTCATTTAATTTAATTTGAATAGCTTTATCTGATGTTTTAGATGATAATTCTTGGAGAGTAGATTTTAATTCATTTACTTGAGAATTATAAAATTCTCTTAAACGAGGAGTACTATCTACTGAGTTAATAAATTCTTTAAGGATTGTTTTTTGAGAATCATACAATTCAGAATATTTACCATTAAATTTTTCTAATAAAATTCTATAGGTTAAAATTCTAGTATCTTTATCGTATGTTTGGAATTCTTGGATTACATCTTCTTTAACTTTATTTTCTTCAATAGGTGAAGCTGATAGTTGTTCTAAAAGAGTAATTTTATTTGTAATGATTTGATCAGGAGAAATAGTATCCTGAGTGTTTTCAATTTCTGTTAATGTATAAAAAGCAGCATAAATTTTATAGTGAGAAACTTTAGTTTTAAAAAATTCATCTAAAGAATAATGCTTTTTTATTTCATTAATAAGATTGTATTTTGCCTTTTTTAAAGAAGTTCTATTTAATTTTTTAGAAGACTCTAACAAAGTTTGTAAAACCGTATTGGCATACGATTCACTAAGATTAGTTTTCTTAGTTAATGTTTCATACAACTTTAATTCTTTGCTTAGTTCTCCTTTAACAAAATATTTTTTAATTATGTTTAAGGCAGGAGAAGTATTCCCATTTAAGGTATCGGCCGTTATTTGGCGAACCAAAAGTTCAAATAGGATTCCCGTATTTTTATACTTAGAATGTTTAATGTTCATTCCTAATAATTTTATTATAAATATATAAAGATTTTTACTTCTTAATATTAGATTCGTCTAATAGTGAATTTTCTCCGTTACTTTTTTTAAATACTAAATCTTTTTGCAAACTTTCTATTAATGTTTTGTTTTGAAAGCGTAAAGATTTAGAATTTTCTAAAGCTAAAGGACTACCACCTTTGTATTGAGGGCGAATAGAATCAGATTCATTATCATCTTTTTTCATACCTTTTGCTCCTAATCTATCTTTACCAAAGGCGTTATCTTGAGTATTAATATCAGAAGCTTTTTCTTCAGGACGACCTAAAGGTGATTTTTCATCATATCCATCAGGTACTGAATTATCTTCATATCTACCTCTACCATATAAAGAAGCTAAATCGTGTGGTGTGCCGTATGATTTACCTGTTTCAAGAGGATCATTACCTTCTGTCTCAATTTGAGCCATACGGAATCTACGTTTTTGATCTTGTACAAGTAAATCTCTGTATTCTTCATATTCATCTTCGCTAAAATGGAAAACATTTTCATAAATCCAATCAGTAGGGACCAATTTATTTTCCATCATTGTAGATGCTAGATCAACTTTTTCCTTAAGAAGAGCAATTTTTTCCTGGTCGTAGATAATTGAAGGAGTAGTTAAATCTAATTCGAAATTAGTTAACTGTTCATCAGTATAACCTTGGGTATATAAATGTACTACAGCAATTTTATATAATTCTGAGAGTATAATTTTTTGGATACGTTCAATTGTGCGAGCAAATCTAATATCTTCAGCAGCTAGTGTAGCTTTACCTGTTAAATCTTTCTCATAACCCATAAATGCTTTAGGCACTTTAAGGGCAGCAAATAATTTTTCTCTTAAGTATTCTACGTCTTGGATACCATCATATGATAAACCCGGTGTAGTTTCAATTTTAGTTGTTTGGTCGTTACCTCTTACTGGGATAAAGAAATCCTCAAGTAAGTTTTGCATATTATATTTTAAGTTATATTCACCTGTTCTTTCATCCATAAATGGAGTTTTTTTCATGGTGTTGATAGTTTTTTGCATAAACTGTTCAACTTCATTAGGTGGAATATTACCAACATTAATATAGAAAGTACGTCTTTCTGGTGAACGGGCAATCCTATGAATTAACATAGCATCTTCCATCAAAATATACTGTTTATAAAGACGACGAGCCGGTTCTAGATATGAACGACCATATGGAAGATAGTTAGTGTCAGATAATAAACGGAAATGGGCCATTTCATAATTATCAAATACTACTTCATGTTCACTAGCATTTTTTTGACTTGGGAGACCATAATAGCCTGAAGAATTACCACCTGAATAGAATCCATCTTCACTATAGACAAATTCTACTTTAGCTGGGTTGTTAGGGTCAAAGTTTTCACGTCTTTGGATATGATAAGCCGTCATTGGGATTACATTGTAAACCCCAAACTTTTCAGCAATCTCTAATTTTAAGAAGAAATCACCATACTTACACATTTGACGAATCCAAGCCCATAAATTAAATTCTACGTTTAATACATCATAGAATAAGTTATATAGAATTTTTTGAATATCTTCATCTGAAGATTTAATGTGAAGGATTTCTCCCATATCATTTTTCAACGTACACTCATCAGCAATAATATCAAGAGCAGAAGAGATAATAGCATCTGTATCCATTGAATCGTAGTCCGAATAGATAGTAGTTCTAAGATACTGCCAGTTGATATTAAACTGTTCACCCATTATAGAGGTAGAAGCAGGATTACTATAAATTCTACTAAACCTATCTACCAAAGAGTTTGTTGCAAATTCACCTGAGGTTTGGATTTTTTCAGGGTCCATTACTTTCAACTGTCCTCCGCCTTCATTACGGATAATTACATCAGTTGAAAATAATCTTTTTAATCTTGAAAATATGCTAGTATCAGCCATTTTAATGGGTTGTTATTATTATAAATATTATAGCCAGCCTTTTAAGTCAATGTTTTCATTACCGGCTTTAAAATGGTAAGGATTATCCTTACCTTTTGAAAAATAAGCTCCTTGATGGGTAGGTCTGTTTACTTGCATACTATTCAAAGCAGCACGAGTCATATCTAACCCTTGTTGTTGGAATTTAAGTGAAGTATCTCTTAGGAATTGACCAATGCCAAAACTCATTACTAAGTCATCATTATAGCCTGTTTGGGCTTCGGGTCGTCCACTTTTCCAAATAAATACTTTCATTTCTTCTAACAATCTTTTTGATTGAATCGTTACACTTCTATCACCAACGTACTCTCTAAATTTATTAACTACAAGAGGTCTTGTTCTCATTGACATTGTAAATCCAGGAGTTAAATTATTACTAAATTCGTAGCTGTTAAAATACGAATCAGCTGTTAATTGGTCACTCTTAGGTGAATAATAGAAGTTTCTATACCCATTTTCTAGTATAGTTTCTATGGTAGCCCAACCAATTGATGCATTTTCTACTACTAATAACCCTTGATTATATTCAGTTGCTAAACCTAATAAAAATAAACCAAATTCTTTAGGTGGTAATTGGCCTTTATATTCAGCTACTTGGGTGTTAGTTGTAATATCCATTACATGAGCCGCAGAAAAATCTTTACCATCACCTCTAGCAACATCAGCAATAACCATATAATCTCTAGAGTAATCAGCAGGTTCCCAAACCCATAAATTTTGGTCAGCACCTCTTCTTTCAATAGGATCTTTAACTGTAGTTTCTGTAAGAAACTCTAACCATTCAGAATGAAATACAATATCACCTGAGGTGCTAAAGTCACAATCACATTCTTGTGCTGCCATACGAGGATCACCTAGCAATTCATCTTGGCGTTTTCTCCAAGATTCATCTCGTTCTGGGTGGACGTACCAAGGTAATTTAATAGGTAAAAAATCATTTGCCCCTGCTTCGGCTGAAACCCATGTTTTATGGAACCAGTTACCTGTACCATAAGGGGTAGATAGTACAATAGCACCACCACCTGTAGCCAAGGTTTGTTGAGCTGAAGCCCAAATTTCACCAATACCCTCAATAAATGCTGCCTCGTCAATTAACAACAAAGATACTGCTTCTGATCTACCAGCATCACTTGATGCTGAAGTAGCTTTAATTTGGGACCCGTTACTTAATCTTAATGAAAGTTTATTATTCTCATCTGCATCAATTTTAAGCCATGAAGGTAAATTTTCATACATGAATTTTACCTTTGTAACCATGTTACGGGCTGTTTCTTGCTTTGTCGCAATACAGAGTACGTTTTTATCTTTATGGAATAACATTAACCATAAAGAATAACCTGCTGCTAGGGTAGAAATACCTAACTGACGAGATTTAAGAATAATTGAATATGGGTTATCCTGTAATAGGTGTAGTACTTTTTCTTGGAAAGGATATAAGTTAAATAATACTCTACCTCTTTGAGGGTGTTGAATATTACAATATTTTTTCATAAAGTGTGCTGGGTCGGAAGCACATTTTACAAATTCTTGTTGAATTATCTGTCTTAAATTTTGTTCAGCCATTATTTACCAATCTTCCAATACATACGAACCGTATAAATAGGTTGGAAGTCTGGGTTTAAACCTATACCAAAACCGTATGCATCTCTTTTTTTATTAACGTACAATAATTCACCGTTAATATTTTGTACTGCTTGATTAGTTGCTCCTACCGAAACACCCCCATAAAACTCGCGTTTGTAGAGGTAAACAGTATTAGTAATTGTAGTTGTTGGGATGAAAATGTTGGATTGAACATCTCTCATTGCGATTAAGTTACGGGTAATAGTGTCATTAATGACAATAGAACCTAACGTATCTATCTGAATTGTATCAGTATAGAAGTATTTAGCATAATAATCTTTTAATACCGTAACTGTGTCGATAGGGGTAGAGAATGTATCAATATCAACTACTACTTTTTCTACAATTTTAGGAACATATTTTGTTGTCTCTACTTTAACAGTATCCCAATGGGTTACTACTTCTGTAATAACCTTTGGTTCTACTGGAGGTGTAGAAGAGCAGCTTCGTTGTAAAAACAATAAAACTGCTAATACTACGATTAGTAAAGTTTGAATATTTTTAAAGTAGTCCTTCAAGTTCTTTCTTGATTTTAGTTAACTCTTTTAAACGAGCTAATAAACGTTCTTTTTCTTCACCCTCAGCTTTTTTCCACTGATTAACTGTAGTTTTCATTTCTTTAGTAGTGTCAGCTAATTTACGAGCAATAGTAGAAACTGAGTCACCTTTAGCTAGATCTGCGGATGAAGGTTCAGCCATATCATCGTCAACGTCTTCAGTAGTAAGTGCTTTTTGTAAACGTTCTGCTTCATCAGCAGCACGCTTCATTTCATCGGCGTATGTTTTAGCATCTTCCGGTTTTACACCTTCTTCAGAAAGTAATTCAACGATTGTTTCTTTAATATAATCTTTAAAGTCTGACTTTTTCATTACAATAATATTTTATTATAAATATGTTAAAGATCCATATAATTTACCATTTGGAAAATTCGATCTTCAGTGCTACCCTCAAGCACACCATATTTTTTAATGCGATGTTTTTGTTGGCTTAAAATATGTCGAATAATGATATCAATTTCATTTCTGTAGTTTGCATCTGTTTCTCTAATACCATTATCTTCAATCTCTACACCTTCTGGTGAAACGTAGAAAATATAATCGTATTCTCTAATCAAACGAATAGCGTAAGCATAAAATGCTTCTTTATCAGTCCAATCCATTGATTTAGAAGCTTGAGCAAAAGCCATTACATCAATGATAGTTCTATCTGTAATGATATTATCAATTAGCAATTCGCTTGCTCTCTCAGCCATAAAGACTGTTTGACCTAAAAATGTTGAATCAGTATTTAATGGAATACCCATTGCCATTAGCTCCTTAGAACGTTCTGTTCTAGTTGTGTATCCTTCAAAATATTTTAGCTCTTTAAGAGCGTTGACAAGTGTAGTTTTACCTACACTCATCGTACCACATAATCCTATTCTTGCCATTTTCTATAAACTCTATAACTATCTGAATCAAAGTGTTCAGTTGATACTTCAAAAATTGTTCCGTCAGTTAATGCTTTCAATTGGTGAGGCATTCCTGGGAATTGTCTAACACTATCTCCTTCACGCAAATGTTGCTCATGTTCCTCACCAGTTTCAGTATCAATCCAACGATACAAAAATTCACCTTTATCTACATACCATGTTTCATCTTTTTCTAAGTGGTAGTGCATGCTAAAGTTACAACCTTCTTTGAACACAAGCAACTTACCACAGTAAAGCTCGTTATTTTCAAAAATAATTTCATGCCCCCAACCTTTAGGAACATTACATTCTTTACATTCTTTAGCGTTAATTACAATTGGTTTCATCTTAAAATCGTGTTGTGCCTCTCATTGAGGGGTTTTTATACCAAGGTAAACCTTCTCTTTCTTTACGAGTCTCAGACCATGTCTCATAATCCATTTTTTGACCATAAAGGTGGTATTGTTTACCTAAACTACATTCTTCTCCTTCAATTGGTTCTACAGCTGGACCATCCCAGTTGTGAAGTTTCCAATTTTCTTCATCATTAAATTTAATCATATGATGTCTCGCTCCTTGAGACCTCATAGTACGATACTCGTATAATCTATCTTTTGCCATAACTTTATTAATAATTTTCTATAAAATCAGGATATTCTTCCATATCCTCTTTAAACTGTAAAATATATTCTGCAACATATGTCCCTTGAGCACCTGAAACTGTAATACCACGAGCTGATAAAGCATCGCCTACAAAGTGCACATTGTTGTAATCAGCTAATGCTAGTGTATCGTAATCTACAAGTGGTTCAGGAGACAAATATTTAACTTCAGGAATATAAATACCCCAATCATCCCCCAATGTTGGGAATACTTTTTTCATATCATCAATAAAATCATCAATATATGAATAGTAACCTTGGAATGCTTCACGTACTGAATCTAGTGAATTGATTGACATAGCATCAATGGTTTCACCTTCACTTGTAATACCTACTTTACGTGATGGGCTATAGTATAAACCAGAGTGAATTTTAGGTGCATTACGACCTTCAATACCTTGGTTTTTAATCCAGGTTTTATTTACCTTTTGAACCAATTCACGTGACCAATCAAATGGATTTTCGATACCAGGAATTTCCATCAAGATACCAAAATTGGTCATATTGTTACGATGTTCTTCTCCTTTTTTAGCGTGACCATTGTAACTAACATCTCCGTATGTTTGTTCAACAGCTACATAAGCAGCATTGTTGTTTGTACAGAATGAACGAAGCGAAACACCATTATCGAATTTACGATACAATTTAAAATCGTAACTGATGTCAATCAACTTTTGGAAGTGATGTTGAGGTGCTTCAAAACGTACACCAATTTGTACTGGTTTTGGTTCTGTAGGGAATGAATAATCATCTGCTAGCTGTTTACCAAAATCAATACCTGATTTACCAACTGCAAAGATTAGGCGGTCATATTTTATTGTTTCTTTTGGAG
>Ga0208161_1000590_pt1 | contig 20508 bp, 22 predicted proteins | sample CB_VirMetaG_3_FD_184538 | JGI IMG/M metagenome (GOLD analysis project Ga0208161, IMG submission 184538) | Freshwater to marine saline gradient viral communities from Chesapeake Bay - CB_1508_1S Viral MetaG (SPAdes) (version 4) | ecosystem: Environmental > Aquatic > Marine > Coastal | place: USA...
GAGGAGGAGCCAAAACGCCTCGGCGAAGAAGCGAGTCCTGTCACAAGGCGAGAAGGTGCAGTTGTAGATCCTCATGTTGTTGCGCTCGATTGCAGCTCCTCCGAACTGCATTGAACGCTGAGAGGGAAACACCTCCTGCCGACGCACGAAGCCGAAGGCGTCTTTGATCTGGTCTGCCAGGTCGGGGAACTTGCGCGTGTGCATCGCCTCAACGCGATCGACCGCTTGGTCCCAAGTCTCCCGCCCGCCCTCCTCCGTCTCGCGCGAATACTGAGCCGTGAACGCGACTGCGCCCAAGAGTTGATTCTGAGCCATGCTGGAGCCCTGCTTGCTGAGTTAGCGCGTGGCGATGACCACCATCGACACAGCGCCCAAGACTAACACACCAACAGACGCCGATCGCCACACCTTGATTGAGAAGCGAGCCTCATCGAGCTGTCTGCCCCGCTCGGCGAGGTCGCTCTTGAGCTTGTGATTCTCCTCGATCGCCTTGGAGGTGATGGCGGCACAGTCGGCGCGCGCCTGGTCGAGTCGTGCTTTACAGAGCCGCCGCTCCTCCTCAATCGTCTCGACAGCTCCCTCAAGGTCTCGCTTGACCAAGATGAAGTCCTCAAGGGTCAAGCAGAAGCCGTCCTCGGCGGCGTTGTACTTGGCAGGCACCTCGAGCCCGGTGGTCAGCGTGAGCGGCTCCACAAAGTTGATCGATGGGACCGCCATGTTCAGCGCCAGGGAGAGCGCGAGGATCATGGCACACCTGCCGCACAGAGCCGACACCTAAGCGTCTTGTATTCCTCGAGCGTGTCTTTGCACTTCTGCATCTCCACCAGGCGAATCTTGTGGCGCTCCTCCTCAAGGTCATCTCGACACTCGGCGAGCTGCGCCTGGCACTCGGCGATCAACGACTCCTCAACAGAACAGTCCGCCTTGGAGCCGTGTTCTTTGCCGAGCAGATAGAATGCGACGCCGCTCAAGACAAGCCACACTCCGATCGCAATCGATGCCGCTCTGATGTGCTTCTGCTCTAGCGTGACCTTCATCGTGCCTCCTGCGTGATCCGCTCCAACATGCGCTCTATACGCTCAAGTTGTGCCTGCATTCCCTCGAGCTTCGTCTCGATCTTGGCGAGGCGCTCTTTGGTCGTCCCTGCGCGCTCCTCGAGGCTGTTGATCTTCGCCTTGAGCTCGGCGAGCTCGACTGTGCCCTGCGCGATTTGAATCCGCTGAACCTCGACAACACGCGAAATCCAAAAGCTCCACACGATGGTCGGAATGATCAGAATCTGAACGATGTCACGAGCGCGGTCCCACATCAAGACACCTCCCAAACACAGATAGAGCTATCACCCTCTGGGGTCGCGGATTGGTAAAGATTCGCGTACCAGGTCGTGCTGAGAGGCGAGCAAGCCACAGCGCGCAGCTCGATATCCATCGTCGGATTCGCGCCAAAATCACTCGCCAAGATCAACGCCCTCGCCGCCCACCTCGCGCTCCTCGAAGCAGTCCCGACAGTTTGATTTGAACCCACGCGAGCGTACAACCGAGCGCCGATCTCTGCTGATGTGGTCGTGTTGTACCACGCCACATCGAGATAAGCATTCGCCGGTCGATTAAGCGCGAGGACGCCCAAAGCTGCCTCGATGTAGTAGTTGCAGCCCGAGGTGAGGCGCAGCCTGCCGTTCACTACCGATGTGCGCGAGGAGGTCAAGCCAGAGCCCAAGAGGACCACTTGTGTTGGAACCGATGTGACTTTGCTCGTGCTAGATTGCGCCTTGCCGAGCAAGGTGACTATATTGCCCGCAACAGGCACAGGAGGGATAAATGTCACTTGCGAACTCCTGCGGTCACAGCTTTTCCGATTGCCACCGTGAATGATGGCGCGGAGCCTGTGGGTGAAAAGCGAACATCTGATGTCTCTGTGTTGCTCGCTTTGTCCCCAAACAGCAGATCATCGTTGAACGCTGCATGGAATGATGTGCGGCTCGGGTGATCCTGATAGGCGATGATGTTTGTCTCGCCGTTCGAGTAGAGGTTCCCAAAGGTGGAGTAGTCACTAGGGGTCACAGGTGTCATCAAGGCATCACTGCGCCATGCTGACGCAGCCATGCTCAGTGTATGATTGCTCGAATCAACGGCAGACTTAATCGAGGGGATTGAGGCGTCAATCGTGACGGTGCTGCCGTTACTGGGGTATGTATAAGACGCGCTATTATAAACCATGAAGAACGGAGTACGAGCATAGCCGAGAGCTTGAGGGTTATACATTCGCAGCCTCCACAACGAGCAGGGTTGGTCGCTTTGCGGTGAATGTACCTGAGCTGATCGTGATCTTGATCGAGTAGGTCTGCGTGGTGTCCAGCAAGACCATCTGCGCCGTCTGCGATAGGTTGGTCGCGCTCAGTCCCACGCTCCATGCGGTGCTCGAAGCATTGCCAGAGGAGGCAGTCAACAGCGTCCCCGACTGATCATAGAAGGAGAATGAGAAGTTGGCGCTCGTAGAGCTGCGCTCGCCGTCCTCACTGAGCAGGAGCCAATAGCTATACCCTGCTGTTGGCGTTATGACCCCTGTCGAAGAGTTGATCGAGATCGTAGAGGAGCCTGTTGACCGAACGGTGTCAAAGGTCAAGACATCGCCTGAACTCATCGACTGATCCGAACTCTTAGTGAACTCGCTCACGACAACATTGACGCGCGTGGAGCTTAACTCCTCGTATAGGTAGCTCATATCACGAACCAATTCGCCCCATCTGACACGATGGAGATTGCCGCATATTGGATCGAAATCACAAAGGTTGACGCGCCATCAATGGTCTGAGCGCCGTTGGGGTCAATCGTGAGCGCGAACGATCCGAGGTTCTTGATGTGATACTTGAAGCCAGATGTCACAGTCGCAGCAGAAGGAAGTGAGACGGTGGTGGCAGCAGTTGTCGTGAGCAGGAAGATCTCCTCAACCCCTGTATAAGTCGTGATCGAGTATGAGCCCGAGACTGAGGCGCTCGTCACAGTAGGCTGACCGATCCCTAAGTTGATCCACTCAGAGGTCGCGCTGTCATAGGTCAGCACCTGGCGATCCGCAGGTGTCGTGATCGTCACATCGGTGATATCGTTGAGCGCGACAGTAGCGACCACGCCTGTGAGCAGAGAGCCATCGACCGCAGGGAGCTGCGCTGATCCGTTTAGCTGAACGACATTCAGCGCGCTCGTCCCGACATCGAGAGCCGCTGCGGTGCCGAGGGTCGGAGTCCCGCTCAGATCGCTGTAGGCGCCGGTCGTTGCGACCGTTGCCAGCGTAGGAGTCCCTGTGACATCGGCATAAGCGACAGCGGAGTTGATCCACTCCGAGCTCGCGCTGTCATAGGTGAGAACCTGGCGATCCGCAGGTGCCGTGATCGTCACATCGGTGATCCCATCAAGGGAGGTCGGCGGGAGGTTGATGAGCTGCGAGCCGTCAACAGCAGGGAGCTTGGCTGAGGCGTCAAGCTGAACGACATTCAGCGCGCTCGTGCCAACATCGAGAGCCGCTGCGGTGCCGAGCGTCGGGAGCCCACTCAGATCACTGTAAGCCCCGGTCGTTGCGACCGTTGCCAGCGTAGGAGTCCCGCTCAGATCACTGTAAGCCCCGGTCGTGGCAACAGTTGCAAGAGTCGGGGTCCCGCTCAGATCGCTGTAAGCGCCGGTCGTGGCAACAGTTGCGAGAGTCGGAGTCCCTGTCACATCAGCATAAGCGACCGCCGAGTTGATCCACTCAGAGCTCGCGCTGTCGTAAGTCAACACCTGGCGATCCGCAGGTGCCGTGATCGTTACATCGGTGATCCCATCGAGAGAAGTCGGCGGGAGGTTGGTGAGCTGCGAGCCATCAACAGCAGGGAGCTTTCCAGAGGCATCAAGCTGAACGACATTCAGCGCGCTCGTGCCAACATCGAGAGCCGCTGCGGTGCCGAGCGTCGGGAGCCCGCCTAGGTCGGAGTAAGCCCCGGTCGTGGCAACAGTTGCGAGAGTCGGAGTCCCGCTCAGATCGCTGTAAGCCCCGGTCGTTGCGACCGCGGCAAGGGTCGGAGTCCCTGTCACATCAGCATAAGCGACAGCGGAGTTGATCCACTCAGAGCTCGCGCTGTCGTAAGTCAACACCTGGCGATCCGCAGGTGTCGTGATCGTCACATCGGTCAGCGCGTCGAGAGTCGTGACACCACTCGGCAGGTTGGTGAGCTGCGAGCCGTCAATCGCCGGGAGCTTTCCAGAGGCGTCAAGCTGAACGACATTCAGCGCGCTTGTTCCGACATCGAGAGCGGCTGCGGTGCCGAGCGTGGGAAGTCCGCTCAAGTCGGAGTAAGCCCCGGTCGTTGCGACCGTGGCAAGGGTTGGAGTCCCGCTCAGATCACTGTAAGCGCCCGAGGTTGCGACTGTGGCGAGCCCGCTGATATCACCTGCGCTCAAGACCACAGCACCGGTGCGACCTGCGACCGAGGTCACGCTATCAGTTGAATCAATCTTGTCGATCTTGCTGTCGGTGACGGTGCCGCCCATGTCGGCGTTGACGAGCAGGTGATCGCCGACATCCCAAGAGCGCCCCGCATAGGTGCCAGCGCCGCTGATGATGTACAGATCGCCCTTGACTGCGTTGGAGAGGTCGAGCGGCGAGCCTGCGTCAAAGGTGCCTTTATAGGTGACGCCACCAACCACCGCAGCATCGACAACAGACTTCACCTTTGCAGGCGTCATCGCAGTCAGATCGTTCGTGCCGGCGGTAGCCTCTGCGCTCGTTGCAATGCGGATCTTGCCAGCCACGGTCTCTGAGGCGTTAGGGAAAGAGGCTGCGCCTCCTGAGATCTTAATGTTGACACTCATGGCTTACTCCTTATCGAAGCCTGCGATGATCACAACATCGTCGGTGGTCGCGCCCTTCTTGATGGCGATGGAAGTCACCGCATCGCGCAGGGTTGCCACATCATCCTCATAGACGCTCGAGGCGCTGATCGGAAGCTCGTTGGTCGTAGGATCATCAACGGCGTCGGCGGCGCGCAGCTTGAGATAGGCTGTGGAGGTCCCGGTGTTGATGACGCCGATGAAGGCGAAGCGCAAGCCAGCTGCCACAGCAGAGCCACTAACCGAGTCCTGGAAGTCGCTCGAGGTGAGGCTCTGCCAATCGGTGGTCTCGGTGGAGATGTGCAGGCAAGCTCGAATCGAGCCAGCCTTGACAGGATAGGTGACATTCAATGCCGACATGCTCAACGCTCCTCAAAGTCCTCGGGAAGTAGACGATAGATGTGAGCGATGCTGTTCACATCGCGCTGACGCTTGATCACGCCCTCGGCGCGACCCTTCGGCGTCTGACCCTTGGCATTGCCCTCAATGGTCGAGAACAGCCCGAGGTCATTGGGAGGCTCAACACAGAGCGTGATATGGTTCCCCTGCACATCGCTCTTGTTGTTCAGATCGTTGAAGATCACCACAATATCCCCGGGCATGGGTTGCTCACCATCACGACAGCGCGAGGTCTTGCCCCAAGCATTCCAGAGGCGCAGGCAGCTCGGCATGATCTTGTGACGGATCGGGAAGCTGAGATGATCGCCATAGCAGAAGGCTGCGAATGCTCCACACCAGGCGAACTCACCATTCTTGGTGTAGTCGGGTTGCCACGACCAGCCGAGCCCCTCTCGGCTCTTGATATAGGTGTTGATCCGCTGCCAATCGCCCTTCCATTCGGGCTCAGTCACATTGCGCTTCCACTCCGCTTCAGCGCGCTCGATCGCATGGCGGCTCTGCTCGGAAGGATAGACCCTGCGCTCGCTGACCACAGAGCCCTCGAGGGCGGCGCGCATGTCGAGGCGAAGCTGACCGACGGTGCGATTGGCGCGGCGCAGCTCCTCCTCAAGCGCGGCGATCTTCTCCGCTGAGGTCTTGAGCTGATCTGCGATCTGACTCTTGGTTGCACTCATCAAGCATACTCCTGCGCTGAGTCTGAACCTAACACGGGGAGCGCGTCATTGCTAGCCATGAATGCGTCTGCCTTGTGCGTGGCGCTCGCGCTTGCGTAGGTGGTCGGCTCGAGCGTTCCCCCGCTCGCGCTGATCCCATGGTTGGTTGTGAAGGTGATCGTCTGACCGACCACAGAGAGAATCGTGAGCCCTGTCAGCGCGCCGTCCTCGTTGCCCTCTGGCAAGTAGTCCACCACATCACCCGCGGCGAAGTAACTCGCATCGTCCTCGCTGAACTGTGCTGAGGCGATGGTCACACTAGAGGATGTCGGCGTGGCTGTGACGAGCGCGGAAGCGTTCCAACACACAGGGCTTATGCCGAGAGAGATCATCTCAAGCTGGCAGCCCTCGCCCATGAGGTCTTGATGGATCGCCTTCACAAAGCCGATGCCGTTGGTGACGCCGAAGCTGTCATCGTAGCCCTTGAGGTGCTTGGAGGTGACATCGACATAAGAGCCGACATCGAGGAACATGCTCGCGCCTGTTCCGATATTCCCGACCCACTCTCGCGCAGGGTTGCTGAACAGGTTGAACAGCCTTGCCGATGTCGGGAGGAAGAATCCAAAGCTGTCTCCAGCGCCCTCACCAATATCTCTGAGTCTCAGCCCGCGAACGCTGATGCCGATCTTCTTGAGCTCGCCGCCATAACGATTCACCGCCTCTTGATTCGTGAAGGTTCTTGAGGCGCGATACTTCTCTTCAACCTCGTCCCAATCGAACTGATAGACCACCTGCGTCACGATGTCCTCAAAGATCGACCAGCGCGGCGGCGGGTCTGCGATCCAATCCGCCTCGGTGATGGTCGCATCGAGGAAGCGACGATTCTCTGCGCCGAGCGGCTGGAGCCTCAGCAACGATGACCCGGTGGTCTCGTCTCGGTGCATGATGAGCGCACAGCCCATCATCTTTAGAACGCCGCTGATCTGCTCCTCGATGTCTGTCCCCTCAGATGACAGGTCTCCACTCAGGCTGAAGAGTGCGGTGCTGTCGTAGGCGATAAAGCTCGCCTCGTCGATCTCGCTTGAGGGAATGCCGAGCCCAATCGGAAACAGGTCATAGTCACCGTTGACCTCGAAGCCGCCGCCGCTCTCGAGGAGGCGCAGGAGCAGCTCACCTGGTCGGATCTGATCATATCGCGCGCCTCGGCTGATCAAGCACCTCTCCTGCCCCTGCCAATCTCCGAAGCTGTTGTTGTCGTTGAGATACACATTTCGGCTGAGGTGGATATATACGCCGATAGCATCACCTTGAAAGCTCGCTGTAGTCTCGTGCGTGGCTTTGAACCATTGCTTCTGCATCTCTCCTGCGACCCGGTTGAAGTACTTCACCTCAACATCATAATCGTTGCCGTCTGGTGCAGAAGGGAGACCGATTGAGCCCTCCACCAAGATCAGCGGCTCAACGACCTGATACCAGGCGAGAGCCACGCCGCCGAGAGGAATGCGAGATGATCGCGTTCGACCTGTCCTGCCGAGTGTGCTCTCAAGGAGAACCTGCGTTCCATTCCGGTTGGAGGCTCCCGCGCGACCGATGTCGAGCGTCGCTTGCTCGGTGAGTTGGATCGGATAGTTGAGGCGCATATAATCATCAAGCGCAGGATAGCCAGCGGCGGCGGTCCAATAACGACCATCGATCGGCTCCACCTTTTCACGCGCAGACCACATGAGCATCTGCGTGCTGAATGGTGTTGGATCGGCGTTCTGAACGGCAACAACATCAGAGCCGTCGAGCGCCCATCTTCCCCATTGACCATCGACTCCCTGCGTCGTGCTCAATGTAAGTTGGAGCTGTGAGTTGATCGCCTGTGTCCATTGAACAAGGGTCTCCTCAGCGATCTTGATCCGCTTGATCTCGACCTGTGGTCGGATCTCAAGATAGTCGCCCATATAGAGGTTCGTAGATGCCGAATCGAACTGTATCGAACAGCCTGGGCTCGGCGCGTTCGATGTGACGCTTATTGGCAAAAAAGAGCGATTGAATCCGATAATGCCCAATCGGGGAAAGCGCGGATGGACGCCCGAGTCACCATGAGGGAGGCTTATGTCGAACAGCCGATTAATCTCTTGAGCAATGTCAACATCAAGGTATGCAACATTCGGCGTTACAGCGGTGTCAATGCTCGTGATGCGAGCCTGACGGCTTGTGCCGATGAGCCTCCACGCCCATTCAAGATGATTCCCTGTCGTGGAGAAATAGTGATAGTCGTGAAGGAGGTTGGTTGTGACGCCGATCGCCGCAGACGCGCTCGAAGCGAGAGCCACGAGCGGCAAGATCGAGAAGCTGACCTCGCTCGCCTCCTCGACCTGTGGCGTGTTGTCGATGAAGCCGTTGACCACCTGAACAAAGTCCGACAGACCGCCATCTGGATATTGGTGAGCTGCGAACAGTGAACAGCGCCGACCTCTAAAGGTCGTGATCTCGGTTGTCACCTCTGGCGAGTTGGTGCCGCCGAGCGTGATCGCATGAGCTTGACGCTGTGATCCGCCGACTGCGCGAGCCCCGATCAGGAGCTTGTTTGAGGTGACACCAGAGCAGCGGAAGCTCTCTGCCCCAATGTGAACGATCGAAGGCGTTATGATCTGACCTCTTAGATCTCGATCAACATTGGCGAGGATCGGCGCATTGGTCTCATACTTGATTGACTGCGTGAGCTTTGCCCTCGTGACGCTCGAGCGCGATCCACACCGACCAAATACCACATGAGGATCAGTTGACGCGCCACGAGCTCCACGAGAGGCGAGAGTCACGCTCACGCCTTGATAGGAGGCGATGCCGCCAGCGGGATCAATCGAGCCGCTGAACGAACCAACAGAGACGAGCCCTGTCACATTCTGATACGAGACGCCGGTGGCAATGTTTTGATCGAGATTGGAGCCGCTGAGATCAAGGTCATGGCTCATGTATCTGACCCGAAGCCCTGCGACCTGCAAGACGAACACGCGCCGCCCATGCTGAGAAGAGATCATCACGCCTCCTGGTAGATGTCGATGAGGTGCAGAGCCGTGACAGCCACTGAAGCCGCGGCGATCCTCACGCAGATCACTTGCCCACGATACGCCTGTGGAACATAGAGCGGTCTCGGCACATAAGAGGAAGATCCCGACGGCGGTCGAGTGAGAGCCCAACCCGAGGAGAGGCGCGTCGGGTTGGACTGAGGCATGTCCTCTGTCTCAAGGTAGTAGTTGAGGACACAGCCCGCATCAATAGTGCCATCTATCGCGCCGCTCACAACCGACTTGAGGGAGATCTGGAGTGTTGGCGTATCGTCTTGAGCTGTAGAGGCAGAGTACACCACACTAAACCAGATCCATTCGGTGAGCGGCGTTGTGGCATAGAGGAGCTGCCAAGTCTCCTCATGCCCCTTCTCGATGATCTGATTGATCTCGAAAAGGCTCGCCGCAAAGCCGACCGTGACTCTTTGTAGATGATAGTGAGCTTCACCAAGCATCTTGACCGAGGCGAGATTGAGCGCGCCGATGGCGATCTGCGCGACCGTGGAGCCTGCCACCAAGCGCCCTTGATCACATGTTGAGAGAGCAGGGAGTGTCTGAGGTGATGATGGCGTAAGCATTATGGACCCCAGAGGCAGAGAGCGGTGATGACGCCGAGAGTGTTGCCATCCCACCAATGGTTATCGACAAGGTTGAGCGGCGTCGGGTCTAAACCGACTTGATAGAGCGGGAGCTTAAACTCTCCGTCAACAGGCTCCAGAAGCAAACCGAGCGTGAAGAATGACCAGCCATTGGTAGTCAAGGTGATGCGCTGACCAAGTATGTCAATATCAACGCTCGTGGTGATCCCCTCTGCCTTGATTGCGCCATAGATGACCTGCGGTCCAATCTCCGCCCAAGGGATCGCCACAGGAGTCAACAGACGCATGATGTCACCTGCGCCAAGCCACTCGGCAGGTCCAGGGTTCGGGGTGATATAGGTCGCGTTCTGAACCGATGACCACGAGACCCAGGTTCTTAAACGCCCTCTGAGTGTCCCGATGTCGCTGATCATGTTGTGACCCACGCGCGCGCTGAGAGGCTTCTCATCATCAAGCCGACCGATCCCGAATGGCTTGAAGGTGTTGCCCATGACGGTCGCGTTGGATGTCGGGAGAGGCGATGTGAGAGGAGCCCATCGCGCCATGATCGAGGCGATCTTGACCGTGCCGCTGGTTGCTTTGCACTCGAGGGTCAAGGTTCCGAAGCTCGCGCCGAAGCTCGACAGGCTCAAGGTGGAGATGTACAGAGCCTCACTCCCGCCCGATGTTGCAACCTCTTGCACATCTGACGATCCAACGAAGTCGAGCGTGAGGCGAATCGAGCCTGTGCCATGCACGAGAAGATAGACCTCAAGGTCAAGGTGCAGGTTGCTCGCTTGTGGTAGCTTCCACTCACACATCGTCTGATAGGTGGTGTCACTCTGTGAGCAGCTCCCATCGCTCCACGCTTGCGAGATGATGTTGGTGATGCCGCCCACGCCGAAACTGTAGTTGAGCGTCTGACCAATGCTGTTGATCGCGCCATAGCTGATCGGCTGACCTGCAACAACGGTCTGAGGGTCAGCGAGAGGAGGAGGAGAGGCGAAGCTGTTGCTCATAGGTGCTCCAGGCTGACCGTCACAGGCACACGCTTCTTGAGCGCACCGAAGGAGAGGTCAAAGTCGGTGGAGCGCATCGAGCACCGCAGGCGCCCGAGGTCTCCGTTGTTCTCGCTCGTGTAGAGCAGATCATAGGCAGGCTGGTTGCTCGACACCAAACCCGACCTCAGCGAGCGGCGCGCGTCACCCCAACCTTGATAGAAGTTGATCCGCTCACCCTCGCCGCAGTAGGGAAGGAAGCCCTCTGTGAAATGACGATAGAGATCCTTCTGATCAAGCAAGGCGTCGATATCGAAGGTGAGGTTGCTCGTCACATAAGAGCCGAGGAAGTTGGACACATAGCCACCACCGAGGAGGCGGCGCGCGGTGCTCTCGGTCTCGGTCGAGTAGAAGTGAGCCTGGTAAGGTCTCGAGGGGAACAGCGCGCCAGGGAGCGGTCGGTCGGCGGTGATCCTGTCATATCCTGTGAATGGATGATCTGCGACCTCGCTCCCACTAAAGCCGAGCCGATCTCGGAAGGTGGTCGATGACCATGTGATAGCTCCATAGCTCGTCGGATAGTGGGCTTCAACATGCCCATCATCGTTGATGAGCCAGAAGAAGGTCGAATAGTTGCTGCTCTGTGCCGCCTCGTGAAGCGCCTCAAGGCATGTGGTCGAGTAAAGCTCATCGGCATCACTCGTCACTCCTCTATTCCGAAGGAGTGTCATAATGTCCTGCCTTGGAGCCTTTGCCGCATCGTTGACGAACGGCGCGGTGAAGCTCCCGCCACTGCTCGTCAGCGTGAAGCGCCCGCCGAGGTAGAGCCCACGCATCCAATCAAGCTCGGCTGTCACGACCAAGCGACCACCGACCACCGAAGCCGTCTGCGTTCCCCAACCAAACACATCGTCACCGATAGGCGCGATGGAGAAGGCTGTCGATGCGTTACTGATCTCAAGGAGATCATCGCCGTTGATCGACACCTGCCAATCGCTCCCGAAGGTGGCGAGCGAACTGACCAGCTCTGTCAGCGAGGACAAGCTCGATCGACCGTTGAGGAAGAACAGCGCATCTTCATATACTCCCGCACCGGCGGAGAAGGTCGGCAAGGTGATCGAGTTCCCATCTTGCTCAAAGACCGTGACGCCGCTCCATTGCCGAGCGTCAAAGGAAGTGATCAAGGCGAAATTAGGTGACGGATCATTCAGCGGCATCAGCGCGCTCCTCTCATCTCACCACGGCGGCGATCAAGGCGTTGAGTCATAGCCATCTCTGCGGCTCGCTTGGTGTCATACACCACAGCACCGCCGAAGTTGACATTGTAGACGATTGAGCTGGTCTCAGCCCGCTCGCGCTGTGGCGCGGTCGATGTCTGCGGCGTCCCTGTCGGCGAGGTCGGCGTGGATGTGTTCTTGCCTCCTGCTCCTCCTGTCTGAATGGATGCGGCAGCTCCACCGGCGGCAACGGCGGCGGCTCCGAAGATGCCTGCCGCGGTGAAGTGGTTAGCGGCTGCGGCAGGGTTGAGGAAGAGCGCGGCAACGCCCTTGGCAGACTCCATGAGCGCCGAGACCGTTGCCTCCTGCGCGAGCCCTTGCAGGACTCCCTTGAACGCCTCACCGATGCTCTGAGATGTCCAGATCGCCGCCGCCGCCGCTTGAGCGAATCCCTTGCCATATTGGTCAAGCGCGCCGTTCACCTTCTCGAGCCTCAGATCAATATACTGCTGCTCTATCTCTGCGCGCTCCATGGTGAATCGCCTATGCATCTCTGCGAGCTTGACCTCGTTGTCCTGCGCCAAGATGAACTCTTGTGCATAACGAACGCCAAGCGCATCGAGGCGCTGTTGGTTCTCGGCGGCGAGGTCATCTTTGGGAACGATGCGGTGCTCGATGGCGAACTGCTGACTTTCAGCCTCGAACGCGATCGCTTCCTTGATGGTCTCACGCTGGATATTGAGACGCTCCTCGGCGGCAACACGCTCGGCGGCTGTGCGCTCGTCTCGCAGCTTCTTCAGCTCAAGCTCATAGCTCTTTTGGATCACAGCGAGCTTCATCGGCTCATCCTTGGCGAGCTCGAGCCCGGCGCGGTGACGCTCCTCGATGAGTGCCAGCTTCTGCGCCTCGCCATCCTTCGTGAGCTGAATGTCAAGGAGGTTGATCTGGCTCTGCATGGCGAGACGCTGTTGCTCGGCTGCGGCTGCGGCTTTGGCTTCTGCGTCGCGTCGCGCCTGTGCCTCTTTCCAAGCCCTCTGACGCTCCTCACGCGCCTTCTTGGCGGCGTCCTGCTCCAGCTTTACCTGTCGAGCCATGTTCGCCTCTCTGATAGCCTCCTCCTCACGCAGACCCTCAACGGCGTCCTTCTGACCCTTGATCATCTCGATCAGCTCGGCGCGGCTCTTGTCCTCGAGCCCGAGGAGGCTGATCGCGTGCTCGGTCTCAACATTGTCCTTGATGAGCGCTTGAGTCAGCTCATCGAGTTGACCAGCTTCGAGGCGCAGGAGCTCCACCGTCTTAAGTCGCTCGGCGTTCTCTTTGAACTTGGCGCGCAGGTTGTCGGTGGTCTGCTCCTCAAGGACCTTCTCTTGCTCGGCGGCTGCGGCGATGCCTGCTAGGTTCTGAGCTGATGCGGCTGTGATCTCAGCGGTGCGCTTGGCTCGCTTGGCTTGCACCTCTGATAGCTCAAGCTCTGCCTTCTGCACAGCCTGAATCGCGGCAGATGTCTCTGAGGAGACCTTGCCATATTCCTTCTGAACCGATGTGAGATGCGCTTGTGCCTCGGTGAGCGCCTTCTGAGCCTTCTCTTCCTTATCGATCAGAGGAAGGAGCTTCTCCGTTTTCTTGATCAACAGCTCTTTTGCGACCTGCGTCTCGAGAGTGATTCGTGCAAAACGCTCAAGCTGTCGAGCAGTCGGCACAACGCCGCCCTCAGCGAGAGCCTCGAGCTTTGACGAGAGATCACTCGCCGCCGCCGCCATTGCCTCTTGACGATCCTCTGCCTCCTGCGCGGCTCCTGATAGCTGCCTATAAGCCTCATAGACTGCGCCGACCGCAGTCACGACCAAGCTGATCGGACCGAGAAGAGATGTAAAGCTCAGAGCGCCACCTTGACCGAGAGCAGAGAAGGCGTCCTTGACACCATCGACTGCGCTGAGGCTCTCACCAAGCGCGTCACTCACGCTGGAAAGACCCTCGCCGAGCTGCTTGTTGGTCTTGCCGACTACATCCCCGACAGACTTGAAGGTCTCACCAACGCCCTCGGCGCCCTTGGTGATGTTCTGAAGTCCCTTGCCGACCTCCTTCTGACCGACAAGCTCAACCTCAATCTGAACCTGATTCTCAGCCATTCTGCGCCTCCTTCATTGCCTGCTCTCGTTGTCGAGCGATCATGTCCTCGGTGGCTGAGTGTAGCACATCGAAGGCTTCCACTATGGCGCAGGAGGGTTGCGGGAATTGAACAGATAATGAAGCAAGCCCCGCTCTATGTCGAGAGTAGGCATGCACGATAGACGCGAGCCTGTTAGCGTCTGCCACAGGACACGATCTGATCTGAAGCTCGCTGAATGATGAGCCACTATCGGGAGCCACGCGATAACCAGGTATGAAGCGCCCTGACTCGTCTACTTGCGACTGAGGAAGCCCCTCGAGGAAGGAGCCGCCGCAGTTGCCACGCAGGCGTCTGAGCGCAGGCTTCGCCTTGCACTGATCACAGCTCCAAGACCTGCCGCCGCTATGTGAGAGCCACACGGCGGCGGCGAGTCCTATTTTCCCGACTGACCGAGCAGGCTCATGCGCTGAACATGACGCACGAGCTCGGCGATCACCTGGACGCGATGCGCCTCCGGGCGAATGTCATCGAGCGGGTTGGAGTCCTTGGCGATAGGTCGCTCGTCAATCATGATCAGCGAGGCCCGCACCATCTCGTTAAAGACTCGATTAATATAGCCTTGATAAGAGGCGAGCGCGCTCTTTTCATCGTCGCTGAGATTATGGTGCCAGAGCGCCTTCGCGCGAGGCTCGTCGGGAGACTCGACCCACAGCATGCGCCCAAGCTCAGAGCGAGTGTAAGCGCCTGCGCGGACCTCTGCCTCCTCGCGCTCAGTCGGCGAGAGCGCCTTGAGCGTGAACATGGTCGCTCCCTCATGCTTCTCCAGCTTCCCAAGATCGCCGCTCTCGAGGTAGGCAGCAGCCTGCTCGTTGGTGGCGATGACGGCAGGGTCACAGGTCACAACGACATCGAGGGTCATTGTGGAGGAGGGCATGAAGGAGAGCGCCATGTTTAGACTCCGAGAGCGATGCGGACGGGAGAGTTACCTGCGGCGCTGTTGCTCACATCACCACCGAAGCGACCCGACGCATAGCTGAGGGTCTGACGAGTGATGTCGTTGCCGCTCACATCGTACTTCGAGGGATCTGCGGTGAGGTAGGCAGCAGGGAGCATGAGCGCCAAGCCGAGACCATCGCCAACAGGACCACAACCCACTAACACTTGACGAGAGGTGCGATTGAAGAAATCGTTGTTGATGGTGGTGTTGGGGTCGCTCACCGTCAGCGACAGCTCCACGGCAACATCGCTGATCTCCATGTCCTTCATGGCGAGAAGGCTGTTGCTGTGACCGACCGGGGTCAGCGTGTTCGTGATGGTGAGGCTGAAGTCCTCCACATCGAGAGCAATGCGCCCGAGCGTGTCCCCGGTGGTCGCGGTGCCGCTCGTCTGAGGAGCTGCATCGCTCACCACCACATAGGAGCCACGGAAGAACGCAGGTGCGCCGGTGTTGTACTCGGGCTCAACAGGACCGGCGGCGTTGCCGTGATCGTCCTGGATACAAGCCGACTGATAGGTGAGATCAGCCATCACGCGCCCATTGTCGAGGCTGAAAGCGATGCTCTCGAGGACACAGCCGACCGCATAGGAGCGGAAGCCGACGCCATCCACTCGGAAGGCGAGCGAGTAGTTGCGATCGCCGGTCAAGGTGCGCGAGCCGGGGAACCAGGTCTGCATACCACGAACGAGAGGAGTCCCGGTGAAGCCTGCGCTGAAGGCAGGGCTCACGGTCACATCGCCGCTGGCGTCATTGTCGGTGACGGCGCTGTACTCGGCGCGACCATTCACCGAGGAGCTGATCAGCCCGCCGATGGAGTAGTTGGCGGCGTTAGCGGTGACGAGCGTGTTGACATCGGTGACGCTGGTCAGCGTGTCGCTCTTCATGATGGAGACATTGGAGAGGAAGCCTGCGCCGAGCAAGTAGCCCATGTAGTTTGCGGCGTAGGTGTCGGCGGCGCTCCCGATGGTGGTGATGTCGATCCTCATCTGCACCTGGCCGGTGCGGCGGCGAACACGCGCGCCGCTCGACCACACGGTGTCGGGCTCGGGAGCGATCCCGAACGAGCCATCACGCGCGTCGTTGCGCTCGCTGACCACAGCGTCACCATAGATGATGATCGGATCGCGCTCGCAGGGAAGAGAGACATAGGTCAGACCAGAGGCATCGGGAAGCCCGGTCGAAGATGAGAGCGAGCCGAAAGAATTCTCGACGGCAACGCTGAGAGAGCGATGAGTGACGCCCATGATCAAGCCTCCAAGTAAAGAAGATCGAAGGGGAATGAGAGGATCAGATAGCTTGCTTCTGTGGTCGGATCGAGGATCGGCTCGGCGGTCGGGTCACCGGGGATCACCGAGACGATCCCGCTTGTGCTGAGGTCGTAGTCTGGACCCTTGATTGCGCGCAGGATCAGCGCGGCGTCCTCGTTGATCAGACGCTCAAGGTAGTGCTCTTCAGCAGGCACCTCATACTTGACGCGAATGATCAGCGGCGCGCGCCTCCTACCAGAGAGCGCAGCTGCGCCATCATCAATCGTGAAGCCAACGAAGCGGATCTCGAAAGATCGGTTGGTGTGCTGCCGAGCCTCAAGGGGCGCGACCCTCCCGCCGGTGCGAGCGTTGATCGCCGTGAAGCCATGATGGAGGTCGGTCTTAGGAGTGATCGCCTCGATCATGCTCTCGAGCTTGGCGCAGGCGGCGAAGATGCCTTGACTCATGATCGACCTCCTTGGAAGTTGTTGATCAGATCAAGCTCGACAGCCTTGACTACGATGTCCACCTGGCGCTGTGACAGCCCGATATAGGGGCGATCTTGGTTCACAGCATAACCATAGTAGCGCACCTCGGGAGTGAGCCCAATGACGAAGCGGCGAGCGTCTGCGTGGAGGACAACAAGGTTGTTCATCAAGATCCCGCTTGCCACCAGGTCAACGAGCGCGCTCGACCCTGCGCCATGCTTGCGGCTCTTGGCTTTGTACTCGTGATAACCACCAGCGAAGAACATCGACCGACCTGTCCTTGAGACGCGCCCTCCCTTTGGCTTGAGCCGCGCGCCCTTCATGGCGATGTAGATCGGCTTCTTGCTGTAAGGTTTGAATGGCTTGTCGTTGGTGTCGAGCCCCTCAGATGTCCTCATCTTGATCGACGCGACCACATTGGAGGCGAGCGCGGCAGACTGTTGAGCAGTCCACAGCGCCGCGGGCAGGTTGAGCTTGATCGTGGCGCGGATCGGCATGATCAGTGCCTCATCCCTCGAGAGGGAGTGAAGAAGCTATCGTTGGGGCTCTTGACATAGGTGGCGAAGGAGGCGCGCAGGTCACGCGCCGAGCCGCCTGTCTGAGCGTTGTCGAGATCCCCCTCGTCAACGATGCCGTCACCGTCCTTGTCGATAGCCACCAGGCGGAGAGCAAGGGTCATCAGCTCGGTGCAACGATCACGCATGGCGGTCGCGGTGTCGAACTGAAGAGCTGCCTCATAGACCCTCGCCGCGGTGCAGTAGGCGTGAGCCAGCATGAAGCTAGAGCCGTTAAACACCTCGTCCTCGGTGAGCGCCTTGTCCTTGAGATGGTCGCGCAGGGTCAGCGAGATCTCCTCGAGCGCCGCGGCGATCTGCGCTGCGAATGAGGTCTGTCGGCGAGGGATCATGTCGGCGAGCTGCGGGAAGGTGCCAACGAGCCCATCATGGTCGAGCCCGGTGGTGAACGGTCGAGGCGTGACCTTGAGCAGATCACGCTCAAGCCGCTCCTCAGCGCCCTGCCCAATGTCGCGCGTGTAGGTGACCTCGATTGGATAGTAGCCAGATGAGTCGGTGACCCATGACGGCGCGTTCCCATACCACATGGCGAAGTCGAGTGTGGCGGCGCTCGACAGGTCAATCTCTCGAGGCAGGGGCTCGGCAAGGATCGCCGTCGTGCCGACCATGCGCGTCACTATCACAGGATAGATCGAGTCACCTGCCGTCACTAAGAACGCTTTGGTCTGATCTGCCTGGAGCCCTGTCGCTTGTGAGTCAACGGTGAGGGTTCGACGGTCGGCGGCGATGGCGCTCACAGAGGCTGCGGTGCGCGTCTGAGTGAGGAACACGACTGAGGTCTGACCCTCCTCCTTGAACGCCACAGAGGGAGCCGTGGTGAGAGGACCAGGAGCAAGCCATTCGAGGAGGTAGGTCTGACCGGTGACAGCTTTCCGCATGTTCAAGCTCCTTGGTTAGCTTTGGCGATGTCGGCGGCTGTTGCTCTCGTGAGGTTCGCCGCATCGACGAAGCCCTGCGACACAGGGCTCCATGAATGGCGGCAGTTGTAGCCGCCGCCCGATAGCTTCACAGGCAGACCTTGACCGTTGTTCAGCGCCGCCATCTGCTTATCGTCAACAACCTTGTTGATCAGCGGCTTGCAGAACTGACGAGTGATGCCGTCTCGTGGTCCTGTGTAGAGGTAGAGATCGAGTCCTGCGCTCTCACCGACAGCTGCGGTGACCTGCCGACCATAGGAGGCGATCTTGGTTCTGAGCTCGGTGAGCTGACGCCCCTCTGATCGTTGCATCTGATCTGAGAGCCGACCCATAGACGCTGTGAGCGAGACGCCGAGGGTCATGCCCTGAAGCGCCTCACGAACAGCCTTGGTGGTGTCGGGAATGATCACATCTTGAAACACAGCGTCGACCGCCGCAACGCGAAACGAGTCGAGTTGTGCTTGGACTGATGCTGTTGTGGCTGTTGGCTCCAAGACTTGGATCGCCTCGAGCGCGGCGGCGGCAACCCGATCAGACTGCTCGATGAAATCATCGACCGTCAATCCGAATCCCGCCTGCAATACGAAGTCCGCCAGAGCCTCTCTCGGGAGACCGAGGAGGAACTCTGGAGAAGAGATAGAGAGAGCCGCCTCAAGGGTATCGAGGAGGCTCTTCCTGCTTTGTCCCATAGCCCGCGCCATGACCTCCGCCGCCCTGATCTCGGCGCGCAGCTCCTCCACCTTTGCCATTGTGAGTGCGGCGCGATCGCCCGACTGCTCTTTCGCCTGAGCGGTCAGATCGGAGACAGCTACCTTGTCGGCGCTGTCACCCTCTGCAAGCAGTTGAACGGTGCGACCACACTCACAGCGCATCTTAGAGGCAGTCGGTGAGGATGTAGCCGAGGTTGCTGTCGATCGCCTGGAAGGTGTGGCACTCCTCAGCGTAGACATAGCGGCGGATCTTGCCGAGATCGTCATACTGACCAGCGACCATGCCACCGAACTCGAAGTTGAGCGCGGCAACAGGCATGCCCTTGACATTGCCGCCCTTCTGCACGATGGCGTCAGAGCCATGCAGGATGCCGAGGAAGAGGCTGTCGGCGGTCCAGATGTAGCCCTCGGAAGCCGAAGCGCCGGGGACGGCGCTGTCGATACGAGCCTCACCGACCATGATGTTCGGGATGCCGAGCACATCGGAGAGAACCTGCTTCACCGCGGCGTCGCTGAGGATCAGGTTACCAGAAGCGATGCCGGCGCTCGAGGTGCCGACATAACCACGCACCTCGGGATTGCGAGCAAGCGCGCGGAACAGGTCACGACCCATGACAAGCGTGTCAGGGTTGATGCCATGAGCCGAGGCGAACACGGTGTCCTTGAGCTGGTGGAGGTAGCTCAGAGGCTCGGCGCCCGCGGCGTTGAACTTGCCGCCGAAGGTAGCGGTCGAGGTGCTGTTGGTGAAGTTGCTCGTCCCGAAGAGGAGGTCGGCGGCGCGCTTCTCCTTGGCGAGCTTCATCACGCGAGCGACCTTCTTGGCGATGCGCTGCTCCTCGCTCCCAGGATACTGAGAGTCGATGATGTCCTCCATGGCGATCGAATCCTTGGCGGAGTAGATCTTAGCCTTGAAGGTGGTGGAGGAGCGATCGAAGCCACCGATGGCGGCACGATCAGCACCGGGAGCGCGCTCGAGGTCGAGACCAGCGCCAGCGCCCATGAAGTTGCGGGTCTGCTCGATGAGGAGCGTGCCCGAACGCTCGGGAACCTTGATGTTCTCGAAGAGCTTGTCGGCGATGAGCTGCGCGTCGGAAGGCACAGCCTCCACAACGAGCGAGCTGAGGATCTGATCGACAGGATGAAGATTGCTGTATGAGCTAGCCATGTTGTGAGGCTCCTACGACTTAGGCGTTGACGGTGGTGGGACCGGTGAAGAGCACCACGAGCTGATCATTCGCAGCGGCGCTCACCTGGTTGATGTTGGGCATCACGCGAGCGACAGCGTAGTCACCAGAGGCGAGCCCGCTCTTGACCTTGCCGTCGGTGGTGACAGCGAGGAGAGGCGTCGAGACGAAGGTCAGCGAGCCGCCTGCGATCACGCGAGTCAGACCGAACACGCACACCTCAACGGAATCGCCAGTAGAAGCGGCGCGCTGCGCCACACCGACCACGGCGGGAGAGGTGGCGTCGGCTGCGACAACGATCTTGCCGTTGGCGTCGATAGCGACGATGGCGAACTCGGTCACAGCCGAGGCGCAGATGAAAGACTTGACGATGTTCTGAAGCTCCATGGCTTACGCTCCGTAGACTGCGAGGTACTGATCAGGGTTAGTGGTGCGGAAGAGGTTGAGCGCCTCTGAGAAGCTGATGCTCTTCTCGGTGGCGAGAGCCTTCACCTGCTCGGCGAGGGTTGCGCGGGTCAGCTCC
>Ga0208161_1000591_pt1 | contig 20508 bp, 16 predicted proteins | sample CB_VirMetaG_3_FD_184538 | JGI IMG/M metagenome (GOLD analysis project Ga0208161, IMG submission 184538) | Freshwater to marine saline gradient viral communities from Chesapeake Bay - CB_1508_1S Viral MetaG (SPAdes) (version 4) | ecosystem: Environmental > Aquatic > Marine > Coastal | place: USA...
TAGCACAGGTGTCTCAGGTACCTGGAATGGGAACTGTCGTTTCAAAACTACAAAGTGCTTACCCAAAAGTTAGAGAATTATTTGGTGGTGATGCCAGTAAACTATCTAAAGCTTACAATAATCTAACTGATACTAATATAACTAATAAAAGTGATGACGCTATAGTGTTATATGTTTTTATTTTAAAAAATAGTGATGAGTTAATGGGTGAGTTCGTTGACAGTGTTTATAGTATTGTCCCCCAAAAGTTACGTAAAGGTTTTTACAGAGACCCAAAGAAATATATTGATAGTGCGGGTTTTGATGAAAATACTAAAAAAATATTAAAAGAATTAGATGTTAATAAAATAAGAGCACCTTATATAAAAAATAAGGAAAACTTAAGACAATCACAATCCCAAAAAGTGGCAAAAATAAAAAAAGGGACTAGTCTAGTTGTTTCAACTTTTATTGATGTGGGTGTGTGGTTACCCGCGAGAATTATTTCGGTAATTAAAGTGGCAAAATTTGTACCACTAATCGTATCTTATGTCATAATAACATGGATTTTAAAGGAGTTATATAAAAAAATAGATGGAACGATAATAACGCGTGTCTTTAAAAAAACAATAGAAGTTAGCAAAACAGGTACTCAACAGGGTGTTGAAGATATAGCTCAATCAATATCAAAATCTCAAAATAAAATCACCGATTATTTTAATAAACCAATATTTAGTAAAATATTACCACAATTAGCTTCAACCGATGACGTAGGTGTAGTAAAACAAGCCGCGAGGGGGGTATACAAATTTATTTTTAGTCGTAAAAATACCGGTATACTTTATGGAGCTTTACTGGTTGAATTACTTCTTTTTGGTTCAGAAGGGATGTCTAAAAAACTATTTGGTTGGTGGCAAAATCTGAAAAAATCTGGTGATAGAGAATTAATAATATTAGCTTTAAAAGGTGAAATGTCAAAAGGGTTCACAATTGACGAAATGGGTTCACGTTATGGTGTTCAAATTAATATTTCTGATCTTGATAGTGTGTGTGACAATTTAAAAGAAAGTTTTAATGGTATTATAAGTTTCACAGTACCATCATTGTTACAAAAATTTGAAAGTATTAATAATTTTAATAAAGTTAGTTTGTCAACTTTAGGGTTGGATGAATATAAAAAGAATTTAAATGAGTTAGCAACTAACATAGAAAATTTTGTTAAGAGTAATGGTAATAGTTTAATGGTGTTATCATTTTTATCACAAAAATATAAAGAAAAATACGGTGATACACTATACGACGACATTGTAAAATTATTACCGACAACGCTTGATTTTGAAGGGTTCTTTGAAAAAATTATGATTGAACTTAAAGAAGAATCACTCAATAATATAACAGATAAATTACAAGAATTACCATTAAATATTATTTCAAGTACCACAGATAAAGTCATCGATGACGCGTATAACTTTATTTTAGGTGAAAGTGATGTAGACGAACTTAAGGCTAAATATGGTGACTACATGAAATTAGGTAGTGAAGAAAATAAACAAAGAATTAACAATATATTAGGTAATCTTGGTGTTGAAGTGACTGAATTAGGTCCTGAAAGTGCAACAATAAGATTAACTGGTCAATTAGCTATGTTACAAGACATAGAAGGTTCGATAACACGAAAAGGTAATTTATATTTGTTAAATGATAAACTACACAGTAGTAATGTCAGTGGTAGTGAAAAAATTAATCTTAAAATATCGACTGATACCAAATACGAATATGATGGATTTAAAAAAGAATTTGATAATGTTAAAAAAAATCCAAAAGATTATTGTGATGAAATCAATACGACAAAATTATTAAGTACTACTGGTGGTATCACTAACAAAATTTCTTGTGAAAATATTGACAGTAACAATGAATTTTTTATCACAATTTTAACTCTCATGAGTAGTGGAATTAAAGTTTATTTAAAAGAATAATAAATATGAAAAAAATAGGATTAGTTACACTACTTGAAAATAATCAATGTACCCCTAATGACTTTTTTAAGGTGTTAAACTTCAACAATGTCGAAGACTTCAAAAAAGCTAAAGAAATGATTTCAGGTCACACTTCTCAATGTAAGTCTGAATACTGTAAATTCTATGATAAACAAAAAAATGATTACAGTGGTAGTGATAAAAATAATATTCCAGATATTTCAGATATTTGTAATACCCAAACTAATAGTACCCAAACTAATAGTACCGATACTAATGGCACTAGTCAACCCCAACAACCAGCTACAACATCTACAACATCTACGAATGTATGCGATAATAAATATTTCAAATTCAAAACTAGAGATGGTAAAGAAACATGTTTAGGTAATTGGAAAGCGGTTTTAGATTTAGTTCAAGGTAATCCTGATTGTTACGATAGTATTAAAAAGACGGTAAATGTACCCGCTACACCATCTAGAGCCGCTCACTACACAAAAAGAACATTTTACAGAGTTTTTAAAGTTTGTGTTACTAATTCTGATAGGGAATACGAATTACAATATACCCCACTTGGAGACGAAGATAGGGGACGGCCACAAACAACTCCACCCACACGTATCCCACCTAGTGATACACCTAGACAACGATCAAGTGGGACACAACCACCAGTCAAACGCGAAGAAAATACAAATGTTAAACCTACACCTACATTTACTGGTGACGAACAATATATTTTAGATTTATTTGATGACGATAAATAATAAAAAAAAGGAGACGATTGTCTCCTTTTTTATTTGGTGGAGATGGGCGGACTCGAACCGCCGTCCTGATAACTTTAAACACAAAGTACTACACGTTTAGGTCATTATTGATTCTCAATAATCCGAAATAGTTAGTTTGTTCTTCACCATCGTAAACTAACCACCAATGGTTGACTCAATTTAGGGTTTAGTCAATTTTCCACCACAACAACGGACTTCTGTTCCTGGGTTAACGCCCTAATCGACCCGCGGTAGACGTAACCTTAGGCTACGCAAACCTCTTCAGTGTGGACTAAACCAACAGACTGAAGTTTCGCAATTGTATTGCCGTTTGAATTTGAAACCTTAGATTAAAGTGATAGGTAACCTCTCACTACGTGCACTCCATGATCAACTGTACCAGTCAAATCCATGTCACCCCCATATTTATCAAAGAACGTATATTAATTAAATATCACTTTCGGGTGTGGTTTCCTGTTTTTCCTTCATTTTTTCCATAAGTTCCTCTTGGATTTTCATGATTTGTTTGTTAGCTTGGTTAATCATGAATTGTTTGTTTTCTTTCCATTGTTGGACTTTTTTCTTGTGATCTTTTCTATTTCTTGACTTTGGCATAATTATGTTTGTTTTTAATTGTGATACAAATATACGCATAATCCAACAAAAAGACAAATTCTTTAGTGGGTTAAAATATTTATATAAGAAAATTAAATAAGATATGTTAGAACAGATAAGACAAAAGACGATGTATATCCTTGAAAGTCACAAGGATATTAGTGTCGTGGAACAATTGGAATTACTTAAAAGTAATTTAGGTGTTAATGATGAACAGTCTACTATTCTTCATTCTGAACATTTTGACAAGTCTTGGAACAAAAACATATCTATATTGGTGGAATCACTTATTAAGGTTTTACCCAAAAAAATATTAACAGAAAGTTTAACAAAAAAACCACAAATAAAACCAGGTGATAGAGTAGTCATTAACCGTTTAGTGTCCGTAACTGAACCCGAAAAAAAAATAAAGGGTAAAGTTAAAAATGTAATTGAGTCTATAAAATTTGAAGGTAAGGTTTACGATGTAGAAACAAGTAAAGGTTTAATTGTGTTGACCCCTCTTGATGATTATATTTTAGAGTCGGAACACAATAAAGAGTTCTTAAAAAAATACTCAAAATCGTTGGTTAAAGCTAGATTTGAAAAACCGGGAAACTGGTTAACCCCTTCTAAAATATTCATATTGCACATAACTCCCATGGGTACTATTGTCGATATGAGACGTAGTTCAAACATATCACCAACCGAACTTCCATTTGAAGTGGAAGATAAGGTAACCATGGGTGATTTATATGATTTTGAAAGAAATTCAGAATATGACTTATCAGTTAATGGGAAAATTAACGAATCACTTAAATTGGTCAAAGAACAAGATGAGGACGAAGAAGATGAAGACCGTGTTTTAGATCCTGAAAAATATGAATTTTTTAATTTTCCAACTGGGTGGGACGACGAGAGTATTGATGAGGTAATGTCAGAAATACCAAGTATATTCACTGTTGAAGCTTTATTTAGAATTTGGGGTAAAATGGGTTTTGATTTTTCACATTTAAAACTTATAGACTTACCTGATACGACAGCGATTAGACTAATTCTATTGAAGAAGTACATGGAAAGTACCAATAACCCTATACCGGTTGAATTTACGTTCAAATGTAGTCACTTGTCTGAATTATTTAAAGAATATAGAAATTATGACACAAGTTTTGTCAAAAAATTTCTTTGTAGTGAAGATCCTTTCGATAACGAATGGTGGTACACTTTTGACTATCAAGATGATATGTTGGATATGGTGGACGCCAAAAACATGGAAACAATATCTAAAATTTTAGGTGTTGAAAATTCAAATGAAAAGGAAAGAAATACAATAATAACTAACATATTGGATGAAGATCCTACAGATGAATACGAAAGTGAGATTATTGACAGTAAGGGGGATATTATAGATGAGATTAAAGACAAAATAGTTCATTCATATAGTATCGAATATGAGGACGCGGTTAAAAGGGGCAAGTATGACCACGTTATTGATTTACTTAAGAGTCATTTATGGGGTGGTGAATTAACTCGAAACAGTTACGATGGTAAATATTCATACACAATGAAGGGAGATTTACGTGATTTTATAAGTGTGGATGATTGGGATGATGAGGATTATTTCCAAAACCACCCAGACTATTTAGGATCTATTTCCGAAACAATACTGAATTGGTCAAGATCGTATGTAAACCCAAATGAAATCTTTCTTGAGATATTTTTAAATGATAAAGTTTTTAAGGGTGACTCGTCTGATGGTATTGAAATTAGTTACATATATCTAGAAGGTACACATTATCCAAAATTAAATAGTAAATATTTCAATGACATGTTGTCAGATGATTTATACGAACTAACTTGAAAAATCCTGATACAGTAAACTTGGTTGTATTCCAAAATTATTCTGATATTTACCACTATTGTAGGGTAGGTATTCACCTTCTATTGTGTGAAAGTATATTTGACAAATTTCCACTTCGGGATAAATAATTAACGGTTGGACAACAAATATCTCCAACGTCCAATAACCATTAAAACCTACATCTCCAAATCCTGCGGTCACATGGACAAACATACCTAAACGACCTATACTACTTCTACCCTCCAGCATTGGGACATAGGTGTCAGTTTTTGTATGTTCTACCGTCCTACCCAAATAGAGTTTACCAGGTTCCAAAAGTAAACCACTTTCAGGTATGATGAGTTCCTTGGTTGGATTTAATTTTTTCATATCCAAAGGTGACTCATCATACACCAAAAGTTTATTGTGTAACCTCAAATTATAACTGTTTGGGTTAAGTTGTTTTGAGTTATAGGGTGTAATTTGTATATCACACCCCAAACGTTTTTCAATTTCTAAACCACTTAAAATCATAATCAATAATAACGTAGTTGTTGTCGTTCAACTTTATAGGTGTATTTGTTTTCACCCAATTCGTCAATCACCTTAACACCAAGATTTATCGCGTTTTGAACGTCTTCCAAAATTACGTACTCACGTTTACTATGCCAACCATAATAACCCGCAGCGAAGTTAAGACAACTAAAGTCAAACTTCTCCTTCAAAATCAAAGTGTCAGTGTAAGGGTGGTGTTTCCATTTATCAATACCGTGTTCCAATATCAAATCTTTACACTTATTAATAAATTCACCATTTTCCTCGTAAAGTTTTAACCCCATAAGTGTTTGGCTCATAGTGTCATTTTCTGTTGAGTCAAATTGTATCGCGTAACCCACGTTTTTAAAGAATTCGGGATTAGCGTTACGACTACCGTGACAACCAGTTTCTTCAGCGACAGGAAAGAAAGCTTTTATATTGTCAAACCTATCTAAAAGTTCCAAACAAATAAATACCCCTGCTTTGTCGTCACCACCTATACCAGTTCTATTTCCATTACTGTCTATCGCGACAAATGATAATTTTTCTTCCTTTTTTGTGTTAGGTAACATCATTTCTTCCACAGTATACTCCTCAATGGGGTGTACCGAGTCTAAATGTGCTACGACACATGGATAAAATTCACATTCACCTTTAGTGACATAAATTGAACCCAAGTCGTCAAATTCATATTTGTACCCACGTTCGTCAAGTTGATTACAAATGTGTTCTATCAACATTTGTTCTTGCCATGTGTACGTGGGTACTGACAATAAATTTTTTAACCTATGATAACTATCAATTTCTAACATATACTTTTTCATTAAGTGGTAAAATTACAACTTTTAAACCACATAACCAAATATTTTTTTAAGAAATTTTCATCTTTTCGGTTTTTTTATTGTAACTCATAGTATATTCCTGATTTTCTATGACGGTACCTCTTAGTATCTCTTCTGAAATGAAATCTTCAATTTCAGACTGTATAGATCGTTTCATTGGTCTCGCACCGAATTTATCGTTGTAACCAATTTCTACAATGTGAGATGTGATTGAAGGTCCGAATTTGAATAGGTAGTTTTTACTTTTAAGTCTATTTGTTAACAAATCCAATTCAACTTTTACTATTTCTTTTAAGTCTTCTTCGTTAAGTCGTTTAAAGAAAATTATATCATCCAAACGGTTTATAAACTCTGGGTTAAAGGTGTCTTTTAACGCTTTTGATATCATAGATCTAGCGTGTTCTTCAGAAGCTTGACTTTTCGCTTTAGTAGAGAATCCAACACCATTTCCAAAGTCTTCTAACTGTCGTACACCAATATTAGATGTCATAATAATAAGTGTGTTTTTAAAACTTACTTTTCTTCCCGACGCGTCAGTAATGTACCCATCATCTAAAATCTGTAACATAACATTAAAAATGTCTTTGTGTGCTTTTTCAATCTCATCGAATAGTACCAAAGAATATGGGTTATTTTTTACTTTCTCTGTAACTTGCCCACCCTCATTATACCCCACGTATCCTGGAGGTGAACCTATTAGTCTGGATATTGAATGTTTCTCTTGGTATTCTGACATATCTATACGAATCATAGAATCTTCACTACCAAATACTTCTTTAGATAAACGTTTCGCTAAATGTGTCTTACCCACCCCAGTTGGACCCAAAAATATAAAAGATCCTATAGGTTTTGATGTGTCACGGATACCTACACTATTACGTCTAATCGCTTTAGATATTTTTTCAATCGCTTCACTTTGGCCTATAACCTTTTCCGATAATTTGTTTTCTAGATTGAGGAGTTGTTTCTTTTCGTCTTTATTTAACCTGTTTAGTGGTATTTTGGTAGACTTAGATACTACGTCATATACATCATCTTCTGACACTTCTGGTCTCTGAATTTCCAAATCTTCTTCCCACTTGTGTTTTAGAGCTTCCAATCTATTCACTAATTTTCTTTCAGTATCCCTAATTTCTGCCGCTTTTTCATAGTCTTGACTTTCAACTACTCTACGTTTTTCTATTTTAATTTCTGAAATTTCTTTCTTTAGATCCTCAATAACTTTAGGGTATTTAATTTCCAATTGAACTTTAGCTCCGACTTCATCCATAATATCGATAGCTTTGTCGGGAAATTCTCTGTTGGTAATATATCTTTCAGCTAACATTACACACAGATTCAAACTCTCATCAGTGTATTTAACTTTGTGGTGATGTTCGTATTTACCTTTAATGTTATTTAATATTTGTAGAGTTTGTTCTGGGGTTGTTGGTTCAACAAATACTTTTTGGAATCTTCTGTCTAACGCACCGTCCTTTTCTATTTTCTCTCTATACTCATCCAAAGTTGTAGCACCAACACATTGTACCTCACCTCTAGCTAAAGCTGGTTTGAATATGTTAGCGACATCTAAAGAACCACTAGAATTTCCAGTCCCAACAACAGTATGTATTTCATCAATAAAAACAATTATGTCTTTATTTTCACGTAATTCGTCCAAAATAGCTTTCATCCGTTCCTCAAACTGACCTCTATATTTTGTTCCAGCGACCAAAGATGTTAAATCCAATGAAATGATTCTTTTTTCCAATAAATTTCTTGGACACTCACCTTCATGAATCATCATAGCTAAACCCTCAACTATCGCGGTTTTACCACAACCTGGTTCACCAATTAATATAGGGTTGTTTTTCTTCCGTCTAGACAAAGTTTGAGCTATCCTTTTTATTTCCTCACTTCTACCAATTACAGGATCTAATTCCCCTAAATCAGCTAACAATGTTAAATCCCTCGAAAAGTTATCCAACACTGGAGTTTTACTAACTGGTTTAGTCTCTCTGTCTCGTTTTCTTTTTGGCCCATTGTCTGGGGTTTCATCAATATTTGACATAATTCTTTTAATATTTTAATAGAAATGTAATTTATTTGAATGTAAACGTCAATACAAATTATTAATGACATTTTGTCATACGTTAATTATGGTAAACTGACATTTTGTCAGATTATTTACTTTGGTACGGTATTCGTTAATATGGTGGTCAAAATAAATAATTTGACTTTACACAATAAAATCAGTAAAATTAAAAACAAAAAACTATGGGAAAAATAATTGGAATTGACCTCGGAACTACAAATTCATGTGTAGCGGTAATTGAGGGTAACGAAACTAAAGTTATTGTTAATTCGGAAGGTAAACGAACCACACCGTCAATCGTATCTTATAGGGATGACGAAAGATTGGTTGGTGATACAGCTAAACGACAAATGGTAGTAAATTCCGAAAATACAGTATATTCAGTTAAAAGATTTATTGGATCTAAATTTAGTGAAATTAAAAATGAAGCTAAAAAAGTAACTTATACTGTCGTGGAAAACAAAAATGGGACAGTTGGTGTTAAAATTAACGACAGAGTATTTACACCACAAGAAATATCCGCGACTGTACTTCAAAACATTAAAAAAGCTGCTGAAGATTATTTAGGTCAAGAGGTTACTGGTGCGGTAATTACTGTACCAGCGTATTTCAACGATGAACAACGACAAGCTACAAAAGAAGCTGGGGAAATCGCAGGTTTAAAGGTTGAGAGGATTATAAATGAACCTACCGCCGCCGCTTTAGCTTACGGTATGGATAAAAAAGATACCGATATGAAAATAGTAGTTTACGACTTGGGTGGTGGTACATTTGACGTATCTATACTAGAGTTGGGTGATGGTATTTTTGAAGTATTGTCAACAAACGGTGACACCCACTTAGGTGGTGATAATTTTGACGAAGTTATTATTGATTGGATTGTTGATAACGCTAAAAAAGATATTGGAATTGACATTTCAAAAGATACTCAAGCTATGCAAAGAGTGAGAGAAGCAGCTGAAAAAGCTAAATGTGAATTGTCATCGTCACAACAAACAGACATTAATTTACCATACATTACGATGACTGATTCAGGTCCTCAACACATTGTCACTAAATTAACGAGAAGTGAATTTGATAAATTAACTTCAGACTTGATTGACAGAACTTTAGAACCTTGTAGAAAAGCGATTAAAGACGCTGGAATTAAAAAAGAAGAAATTGATGAGGTTATTTTGGTTGGTGGATCTACACGTATTCCAGCGGTACAAAGAGCGGTTGAGGAATTTTTCGGTAAAAAACCATCCAAAGGTGTGAATCCAGATGAAGTAGTAGCGTTGGGTGCTGCGATACAAGGTGGTGTTATCGCTGGTGATGTGACTGATGTTCTATTATTGGATGTTACCCCACTATCTTTGGGTATCGAGACTATGGGTGGTGTCATGACCCGTCTAATCGATTCAAACACGACAATACCAGTATCTAAAAGTCAGGTATTCTCAACCGCGATGGATAACCAACCAGCGGTAGACATCCACGTATTACAGGGTGAAAGACCGATGGCGACGGATAACAGAACTTTGGGTAGATTTCAATTGACTGATTTACCACCAGCACCTAGAGGTGTACCCCAAATCGAAGTTACATTCGATATTGATGTTAATGGTATCATTAGTGTTTCAGCTAAAGACAAGGGTACTGGTAAAATTCAAAATATAAAAATAGAATCTGGTAGTTCTTTAAGTGAAGAAGAAATTAAAAGAATGAAAGATGAAGCTGAAAAATACGCGACCGAAGATAACAAACGAAAAGAAAAGGTTGAAAAATTAAATTCAGCTAACAGTTTAGTTTTCCAAACTGAAAAACAAATTAACGAGTTATCAGATAAATTAGAAGATACCGATAAAAGTAGACTTGAAAATTGTCTAACAGAGTTAAAAGAAGTCATCCAAAATGAAGATTTGGAGGGTGTTGACGATTTAACTAATAAGTTAGAAAAGATTTGGGTTGAGGTGTCGACTAAGTTGTACGAAAATAACACGAATGTAGATGAGGGCGAAGCCTCACGAGACGCGGAGGACGTAAAGTTCGAAGAAGTGTAAAACAAAAAACCCCTTGATTTTTCAGGGGTTTTTTTTATGGTTAAAAAAAAAGATTATGGCGATAACAAAAGAGACTATAGATGGAACTAAGATTAAAAACGATTACCTATCATCTAACCTTAAAAGTTCAGAGTATGATACAAAAACTAAAGAACTCATAGTTGAATTTAAAAATGGTGTAAAATATTCATACTCTGATGTACCAATGGATGAGTTCACAAAGATGAGAATGGCGGAGAGTCAAGGATCTTATTTTTCTAAAAACATATCTAAAACTTACACATTTAAGAAACTATAATACCTAAGATATATTTATTGGGTATGAAAGCTAGTGAAATAATTAAAAGTTTCTCATTAAAAAATGAACTTAACCCCACACTGTGGGACTATTCCGATACAGATAATCCAGTACTTAAAGATGAGGTACGTAAAACATTGTTGGACATTTCTAATAATTTTATAGATTTTGTCGGAGTCGATGTTGATATTGATGATGTCACAATGACAGGATCTTTATCTAATTATAATTGGTCTGACTATTCAGATGTTGATTTACACATTTTAGTGGATATTAAGAATTCTGAGATGAGTGACGTATTGAAAGAATTATTTTCAGCTAAACAATCCGTGTGGAACTCAATACATGATGTGACAATAAAAGGATATGACGTTGAAATTTATGTTCAAGATTCCAATGAACCACATTATTCGACTGGGGTGTATTCTGTAATGTACGATGAGTGGTTAGAAAAACCCTTAAAGACTGATACTGTTTTAGATGAGAAAAAAATAATGGACAAATCGAGCAGGTGGATGTCCATCATTGATAATATACAACAACAGTCATTCTTTAAACCATCTGACGACATTTTGAATAGTATTGATAAAGTGAAAGATAAATTAAAAAAATTTAGACGTGCTGGTTTAGAAACTGAAGGTGAATTTTCTTATGAAAATTTAGCTTTTAAATTCCTAAGAAGGAATGGATATTTGAAAAAATTATCTGACCTGAAAAACAATATATTAGATAGTACATTATCTTTAGACCAGTAATTTTATTTTTTACTTTATTAAGAAGTATTTATTGAATAAAGTACAAATATGCCACAAGGAGGGAGTTTCCCAAATATACCCGATACACCGATAGGTGGAGCTGAATTAGTAGCTTTAAAATCAATACCATCATCACAAGGTGGTGTTAGTGATTGGTCGTGTTCTAAAATTATATCGACAGGTGCTTCGGGTAGTTTTTCATACGTATATTCCGCAGGTACACCAGAGGTAACCATATCAATAGGTTCAACCGGTAACTCATTGGATATGATAGTCGAACCCACTAGAGTAGTATCAGCTTCTGGTGTGTTATTTTTATGCAATAAATGTAACTGTGACAGTCCAATGACGGGTACAGTAGCTTATATAAACACCGGTTATTACAGTAGTGCAAATACAGCGTTTTCACCAACAATTATTGGTGGTGGAGGATTAAATAATTAATAGAAAATTAAAACTAATAGATATGTCAGATTTAAGACCAATTGGTTCAGAAAAACTTCAAGGTGAAGCTAAATTAAAAAGAATTATGGAAATAGCTACCTATGGGGATGTGAAAAAAAATACGGAGTACCATACCCAAACAAATTCTTTCATAAAAGAAGCAGCTAATGGTGTTACTTACGCTATAGTCAAAGAAAAAGATGGATACTATGTTAAGTCTGGTATCAATGAGAGTTCTTTAGATTATGTCGATGGTTTACATAACAAAAACAAAAATAGGTTCAAAAGTTATTCTTCTGCTATGAGAAGACTAAATCTCATATTGAAACCAATAAATGAACAGTATAATAATGGTTTTGCTGACCCTTTATTTGAACAAGAAGAGACAGATGATGAAAAATTTGTTTTAAAAGTAGACGACGCGGAAGGTGGTGATGAAGAAATGGATCTAGATATGGATATGGACTTAGGTGGTGATGAAGAAATGGATCTAGATATGGATATGGACTTAGGTGGTGATGAAGAAATAGACTTAGGTACAGATACTGACTTAGGTGACGAATCAGACGCTGACGAGGGTAGACCAACAATGAGATCTATACAAAAACTTACTGGTAAACTGGGTCAAAGATTAAGAGCTTTAGAAGATGATATGAAATCTGAAGATATTAAGTATGTTTTAAATTCAATAATATCAGCTGTCAATTTAGATAACCTTGACGAAGAAGACTTGGATGATGTTCTTTCTAGATTAGAACCAGAAGATGATTATGGTTTTGAGGACACTTTCTCAGATGAAGAAGAATCTGACATGGGTGGTGAAGAAGAAGCTTTAGATATGGATTTCGGTGGTGAAGAAGAAGCTTTAGATATGGATTTCGGTGATGAAGAAGAAGCTTTAGATATGGATTTCGGTGATGAGGAAAGTGTGGACGAATTGTCAGAATCAATCAACCAAAAAGTGGAAAAAACATTAAAAAAATACTTTAAGGAAAGTAACCACGAAAAAACAATTAACGAATCAAAAGCTAAAGAATACTTAAAAGAAACTAAAGAACTAAATAAAAAATTCACACAAATAAAAAAGTACTCAAACACTAATAAACAAAAATTTGTAGCTGAAAATTTAGTTAGAAAAAATAAGTCTTTAAATTTGATTGGTACAACTAAAAATGGTACTTTAGTGTTTGAAAACACTAATATTAAAGTTGGTGTGGACACAAAAGGTAACATTAAAAAATAATGTATCTAATCTTTGTCAATGAATTAGGTCCTAATTATAAGGGTGAAAATGTATATGAATTCATATTTTCAGACAAAGTGGACGAACTATGGGGTGAAGATTGGGATTCTGTACCAGCTCATGGTAACCCTGGACCACCTGAAATGGATTACATCAAAAGTGTTGGTGTACTAAATAAAAGTAAAATAAAAATGGAACTAGTCCAAAATTCTGATTATTTTGGTATGGAACACGCGTTAGATAGAGTCATAGCTTTAGGTTGGGAAGTTTTTCAAGACGATGATTTTTCTAACGATGAACGGTTAGTTTTCCATTTTGGTGACACACAAGAAGAAGTTATGAATAAACTATACGCCAGAGACTTGGTATTAGAATTTGAAAAGAATTTTTTAAATGTTAAGAAATAAAATTATCGCTAGTTTAATGAAAGAAGGGTTTTCGTATAAAACCCTTTCGTCATTTTCAGATAAACAATTAAAAGTTTTATCTGAAAAAGTCACATACCTCCCAAAAGGTACTGATCCAGAAAAAGCTGAGGATACCGCAAATAAAATGGGAGGACCTGTCATTGTCGCTGATGAAAAAGATATTGAAACTGACGCTATGGGTAATCCAGACGTAGAGATAGATGACAAAGATCTTCTAAGGGACAGAAAAGAATTAGAAGAAAAATCAGTTTCCAAATCTCAACATGGTTTGATGGGTGCTGCTTATTCAGTCAAAAAAGGTGATAAAAAGTTGTCTGACATACCTAAATCCTACAGGGACAAGGTTAAAAAATTAGTTGACGATATGTCACTTAAAGATTTGAAAGACTTCGCTAAAACTAAAGAAAAAGGTTTACCTGAAAAAGTTGACGAGATGTTGGAGTCGTGGATTACAACTTTGGTTGAACGTGATAAAAAAATGGTAAAGAAAAAAGATATTTTAACATTGTCTGAACAACCACAACCAACAATCGCACCACCAAAAACTACGCCAAAAACAACACCTAGACCTGGCAAACCTTTTGATAGGCCAAAAACAACACCTAAACCTAAAGCTAAAATATTTAGTTCGATAGAACAAGAAATATCTTACGAATTGTTAGAGTCATACATATCTGATATGGATGGTTATGTTCTAAGATTTAGTGAGAAAAACCCAACCGAAATTAGGTTTAATATTTTTAACGTAGATGGTGATATGTGGGGTGTGAATATCGGTGATGACGGTGTGATTATGGTGGAAGGTACTCCAATTAGAAGAAAGTCTGATTTATTTGGGGTGTTAAATGTTGGAATGGGTGGTGAACTATATGAACAACCACAACCAACAATCGCACCACCAAAAACTACGCCAAAAACAACACCTAGACCTGGCAAACCTTTTGATAGGCCAAAAACAACACCTAAACCTAAAGCTGGTAAAAATAGTATACCAACGTGGTTTAAATTTTCATCTATAAACAACAGAAAAACTAGAAAAAAATGAGTTCTATTAAAAAATTAATATCAAAAGCACTTAAAGAAGCTCCAATAGATTATGAAGGACCTGAAAGAATGTCGGGTGACATTGAAAGAAAACTTAGGAGTCGTGAACATCCTTTGGGTGGGAACCCTGGGTTTCCCGATATAGATAGAAGTGGTATACCAGATAATTTTGAAGAATTAATCGCGTCTAAAAGATTTAGGGATGTGGTTGAAAAAGTTAAAGCAGCGACAGGTTTGGAACGTATAGATCCAATGACTTTCATGTCTATACAACCTATGTTTATGCGAGCTGTATCAGAAGTGATTAGTATCGAGAGAGAACACAAAGAAGAATTGGAAAAGTTAGCTGTAGAATTGGTAGTTTCGGAGTTGGGTGTACCGGAAGGTGATTTACAGTTTGACGCTAAACTGGAAAAACCTAATATGGAAGGGATGTCCAGAGAACCACAAAAACCTAAAAAGAACCAAGATTTCGAGAATCCACAAGAGGAAATGGAAGCAGCAGAAAGATTGGAAAAGTTTGACTTAGAAAGGCAAAAAAGAAGATTTATCAACTCACTAATTCAAGGATCATCCAAAAAAGCTCTGTACCTATATTACATGGTTGAAGAAAGGTTAAATGAGTTAGACCCTCGTTTACTGAATTTATATTCTTTGGTGATGTCAGTGAACGATTTACTATACTGGGTAATTCCTAACTTAGACCAAATGATGTCCATGCCAGGTGGAGGAGAAGAATCAATGGGTGGTCGTGAAGAATTAAATTTGGAAACAGACCCCCCAACGATTATCGCTAGAGGTATGATGTTCCCAATATTAGTTCATGAGTTATTTAAAGGTGTTATGGACTACGTTTCAGCTCATGGATTACCTTCAGATCCTGAAACCGCGGAAGCTGTTGTCGGTATGGAAGATACTTTACCAGCTGAAGTTTGGGACTTGAGATTAGGTCCAGTAATATGGGAAAAATTTACTGAAGCGTACCCTAGTGAATTATTTGATTCGGATAAAAGAACAATTCAAAATTACTTGTACTTTAAAATTGTCAGTTTAGAACCAGAAGAATTTTTTAATTTGACTAGAGAGATGTTGTCGGGCACCCAAAAAGGTAAAGACATGGTAAAGGAAATAGTAGATGGTATTATTAGGGAACTCCAACGTGAAGAGTATGAGGATGTCATGGGTGGAGACGATGAAGGTGGTGAACTTGAGGTTACTGGACCTGACGAACCGATTACTCCTCAACCACGACAAACATCTGAATTAGATTTGGATTCTATCTTGGATAAGATATCGAGAAGTGGGATAGACTCACTAACACCAGACGAAAGAAGATTCTTGGATAGTATATAACAAAAAGACCCCAATTAGGGGTCTTTTTTCTTTTTATAGGTGTTACCGTATTTATAATATATGGATCAACAACACATATTAGAATACGCGAAATGTTTACAAGACACAAATTACGCGATTAAATCATATTTAGAAACTTACGACAATACTCAGAGTAAGTATGTCCCTTTTGAGTTGTTCCCCGAACAAGAAGTGATGTTGAATAACTTTGATAACTACGGTGAAAACATCATAAAGAAATATAGACAAGCTGGTGTATCTACCGCGACCGCAGCTTGGGTATCAAAAAAATTACAATTCGCGTCCAAAAAGAAACCAGAAAAAGTACTGATTCTCGCCAACAAATTGGATACCGCACAAGAATTTGCTAACAAAATACGTGGTTTCCTAACTCAGTGGCCTGATTGGATGAATGTGGGGTTTTCTAAAGAAAAAGATTCACAACGTCATTTTAAATTAAATAATGGTTGTGAGGTCAAAGCGGTCGCGACATCAGTCGACGCTCTTAGAGGTTATACACCAACAATATTGATATTTGATGAAGCCGCATATATTGAAGCGGGTGACGATTTATGGGCAGCTTGTATGGCGTCTCTATCAACTGGTGGTCAGGTAATCGTCATTTCAACACCTAATGGTTACGACAAGATTTATTATGAAGTTTATGATCAAGCTATAAACGGTATTAATAATTTTAAAATATCAGAACTCACGTGGTACAATGACCCTAGATTCACAAAAGATTTAGTTTGGGTTAAAACTAAAGATATAGTTCACTATATGTTGAATCGTGAAGACTATGACGACAGTAGTAATTTATTAGAATATGATTCGAGTAAATTTAACGAACTTATACGTAATGGGTATAAACCATTTTCTTCTTGGTTTGAAACCATGTCTAAAAAATTAAAATTTGATAGGCGTAAAATATCCCAAGAATTGGAAAGTGCGTTCTTGGGTTCTGGGGATAACGTAATACCGATAGACACTATTGAAACGATAAAACAAACTATGGTTGAAGATCCGAAGGAAAAATACGCTAGTGGTCAAATGTGGATTTGGGAAGAAGCGGTACCAGGTCACAAATACATTATGGGTGTGGACGTATCTAGAGGTGATTCTGAAGACTTCACATCAATAGTCGTTGTGGATTTCGACGAGAGAAAACAAGTCGCGGAATACTTAGGTAAAATTCCACCTGATTTAGCTGCGGATTTAGCTTTTAAATGGGGGACAATGTACAACGCGTATATTGTTGTGGATATTACTGGAGGTATGGGTGTCGCGACATCTAGAAAATTACAAGAATTGGGTTATAAACATTTATATGTGGAAGGAGCTAATACCGCTGATAAATGGAAATACGACCCAAAATTAATGGATAAAATACCTGGAATTAATTTTAACACTAAGAGAACACAAATAGTGTCTTCGTTTGAAGAAGCTCTGAGACATGGTTTTATAATAAAATCATCTAGATTATTAAATGAAATGTATACGTTTGTTTTCATAAACGGTAAACCTGACCACATGAAAGGTAAACATGACGACCTTATAATGGCTACCGCTATGGCTATTTATGTGGGGGAAAACTCATTTTCCCAATTACAAAAAGCAGACAACTTGACTCGAGCTATGTTGGATAGTTGGGTTAAGACAGAACACGAATCCCAAGGTAGACCAGTTACGTTAAAACCAACACCAAACAGTTCAGTATTGACACCACATATAAATCATAACGCTACCCAACAACAAGTCTATAGAGAGTATTCTTGGTTATTTGGGGTTAGAAGATAATTAATATTCACTATTTATTCAAGACTAATATATTTAATATATGGCAAAAAATTTGACAGTATATCAAAGGTTAAGTAGATTATTTGGTCCTGAAGGTCCTAAAACTCAACAACCGACCTACCAACAATTTAAATTGAGTGGTAAGGAAATTTTAAAAACCCAATCAAAGGTTGAGTTTGAAAAACAACAATTACAAGCACAGCAAACTTTATATTTAGCTAAACAATGGCAAAAAATAGATAATGAGTTATATACTCAGTCGATATACTATGAACCAACTAGATTAGCTTCTTACTATGATTACGAGTCTATGGAGTTTACACCCGAGATTTCAGCAGCTTTGGACATTTACGCTGAAGAGTCAACTACACCTTCTGAAGATGGTTACACGTTGACTATATATTCTGAATCAACACGTATAAAGTCCATATTAGCTGACCTATTTAATAATATCTTAGACATCACTACAAATTTACCAATGTGGACTAGAAACACTTGTAAGTATGGTGATAATTTTGTTTACTTAAAAATCGATCCAGAAAAAGGTATAATAGGTTGTTACCAATTACCTAACATTGAAGTGGAACGTGTTGAGAGTGGTAATTACCCAAATGTCTACGGTAATGATGAAAACAAAGAACGAAAACTAAAATTTATTTGGAAAGAGAAGAACTTAGAGTTTAATTCATGGGAAATGGCTCACTTTAGACTTTTAGGTGATGATAGGAGACTACCTTATGGTACATCTATGTTAGAAAAAGCTAGACGAACATGGAAACAATTACTATTGTCTGAAGACGCGATGTTAGTTTATAGGACATCTCGTGCACCGGAAAGAAGAGTATTTAAAATATTTGTTGGTAACATGGACGATAAAGATGTGGAAGCTTATGTACAACGTGTCGCTAACAAATTTAAACGTGACCCGGTGGTTGACCCAACTAATGGAAATGTGGATTTAAGATACAATCAAATGGCTGTAGATCAAGACTTTTTTATTCCAGTGAGAGATCCAGCAGCACCAAACCCAATTGAAACATTACCTGGTGCAACAAATTTATCTGAAATCGCTGACATAGAATATATACAAAAGAAACTGTTAGCGGCACTTAGAATACCTAAAGCGTTTTTAGGTTTTGAAGATGTGGTCGGTGAAGGTAAAAATTTGGCCCTGTTGGACATAAGATTCGCTAGAACTATCAACCGTATACAGAAGTCTATGATTCAGGAATTGAATAAAATAGCTATTATTCATCTTTACATTTTAGGTTTCGAAGAAGAATTGGACAATTTTTCTTTAGGTTTAACTAACCCATCTACACAAGCTGATTTATTAAAAATAGAACAATGGTCAACTAAAATAGCACTTTATAAAGACGCGGTAGGTGACCCTGGAACTGGTATCGCTCCAGTGTCTAGTACATGGGCTAAAAAACACATATTAGGTTTCAGTGATGATGACATTAAATTAGATTTACAACAACAAAGATTTGAAAAAGCGATAGCTCAAGAATTGGAAAAGACTGGTGAAATAATTAAGAAAACAGGAGTATTCAACACTATCGACAAATTATACGGTGATATTGAAAAAACTGAGGAAGAAGGTGGTGAAACTTCTGGTGAAGGGGATGATGAGACCGCGACAGGTGCTGAAGGTTTAGGTTTTGATTTTGGTGGCGGTGAGACTGAACCTACCCCCGATTTGGGAGGTATAGGTGGTGAAACAACACCTGAACCCACTGGTGAAACTGAACCAGCAGCTGAATCGTATAAAATAGAAAAAGATTTACCTCTAATATTGGAACACAAAGGTATATTTTTACCAAACATAGATAAAAAAGTTAAAGACACTAATATTGAAATTGGGAAACTAAACAAACAAATAGACGATTTACTCAATGAATGATATTTATTTATAAATCATTTTTATTATGAAACCATTTGGATACTACAAGAAAGGGATAGACTCTATTTTAGAAAACACCTATACAAACAAGAAACTATTTAAAGAAAATTTTCACGTTGTTATGGGTGCTATGAAACTCTCTAAAGATTTTAGAGAATTTTTCACACTTTACAATGACATAGAATCTTCACCAAATGTTGAAAAGTATTCTGAACAGTATTTAAATGAAACTATCGACTATTTAAGACCTAAAATAGAAAATATTAGAAAAACTTGTAAAATTCTTGACAAAGTTTTTGAATCAAGGGAATCAATTATTGACCGTAAAGATAATGTATTTTACGACAATTTAGATTATCTAATTTTTAAAACTGGGTCTAAATCATTAGATAAAAGAATTGAATCTAAACATACATTAATAGAATCAATTAAGAATAGAAAAACAATCTCTAGTTTAGGTACTAAAGTATCACCTAACATCCTATCGTATACATTATCTGAAAATTTCAATAAAGAATATTCTTCACTATCAGACAATGAAAAGAAACTAATAAGTGAAGTCATCACTATGGATCCTAATACAATTAAT
>Ga0208161_1000592_pt1 | contig 20457 bp, 30 predicted proteins | sample CB_VirMetaG_3_FD_184538 | JGI IMG/M metagenome (GOLD analysis project Ga0208161, IMG submission 184538) | Freshwater to marine saline gradient viral communities from Chesapeake Bay - CB_1508_1S Viral MetaG (SPAdes) (version 4) | ecosystem: Environmental > Aquatic > Marine > Coastal | place: USA...
AATCGGTGCCGCTAAAGCTGATGAAAGCGCCGATACTTTGCGCGGTTCGGACGTGCCAACCAAAGAGCAATGGCTTCACGTGGTCCGCTCTGCGCGGCGTAATGGCTCAGCTAATCGCGTATGGGTATCCAGCCGCGCCGTGCGTGATGGCGCTAAGTTGATTGGTGCCGGTGTATGCTTGAAAGATCTTTGCACCGGCTTGATCTGGCGCGGACACGCTAAGGACGTGCAAGGCATGTTGTACACGATCGGCAATGCACGCGCTTAATTTTTAACAATCCTAGTGAGGCATCAAATGCAATTCAAGATCGAGAAACAAAGGAAAAAAGAAATAGCGTGCATGATAGCCGCTAACCGTGACGACTTTCTAAACTTTACAGCAACGCCGAATTATGTGGCACGGTGCGAAGGTCATTTTCTGCACGGTACTGAGCATGATCAAAAAGCTAGCTCAAAGCCTAGCACTGACTGGAGCGGTACAAAAGACTGGCAGGAATGGCAGGATATTTTGCGCGATGGTTGGAGTGAAGGTGCCACCAAAGCGCAAGAAATGTGTAATGAAATTGAAGGCACCGTTGCAAGTTTGAAAAAAGTACAGGATTGCGAGTTAAAAGATGAAGGCGATGAGATTGACATTGACGCATTCTTGGCCGGTGAGGAAAACCACTGGTATCAGTACCCCGAACGCGACACACCGGCGAAGCGTTCCAAGATTGTACGTCTTGGTTTGAACGTCGCCGTGCATGCCGGTTACTCTTCATTTCAGTTATTGTGGCGTGGCGTTATCACTACGGCACTGATCGAAGTTTTACAGAGCTACGGCTATCAAGTCGAAGTGCTTTGCTTTTGGCAGACAAGCGGCGACAAAAACTCAAATATTTGCTTTGTTAGCTTTCCCGCGAAAAGTGCTGGTGAAAAGATCCTACCTGAAAGACTAGCTAGCATGATCGGACACCCAAGTGCTTTTCGACGTGGTTTCTTTTCAGCTGTTGAAAAGCTACCCGCTGAAAAGTTTGGCAAGTATCTGACATTCGGCGGATATGGCCGGTGCTTCTCTGAGTACATTTTTCAGGACACGCAACCGCTTGATATTTATCTCAATGATAAAGCTTGCGTGTCAGACGCTAAGCAAGCCGTGCAAGTCTTTAAAAACTATCTTGATGAAAGCGGATTGCTAAAGAAAGCAGACTAAACCTAGCACAGAGCGCACGGTGCACGCCGTGCTCTCAATGCTGAGCTTAGTGCTTAGCGTTTCCTTAACTATCCTAGTGAGAAGCACTCATGAACATTTTCATGGTAGACAAAGACGCCGCAAAAGCGGCACAAGATCTTTGCGACAAGCACGTTGTCAAGATGATCCTCGAAAGCTGTCAGATGCTTAGCACGGCGCATCATTTTTATGGCTCAGCGGAAGAATCGCCGCGCATGTATAAAGCGGCGTTTGCGCATCATCCCTGCACCAAGTGGGTGATAGCAAGCCGGTCAAACTACTGCTGGCTTTGGCGTCACGCGTTTGAGCTTTGCAACGAATACCGCACACGATTCGGACCACAAGATCACAAGTGCAGAGCGATGCTAAGTGACGCGCTATACATCACGCCCATACATCAACCCGAATTAGGATTTACGCCACCGGCGCAAGCTATGCCCGAAGAATACAAGCGCACGGGTAGCGATTATGTGGCCGCTTATCGCGGTTATTATCTGGGCGAGAAAATTCGCTTTGCAACTTGGAATCGTGGCCGCACAGCACCAGACTGGTGGGTGCAAACTACTGAAAACATAGCTGAATAATTTTTTCACAATAAAGTCTTGACACTCGTCATACTCGTTAATAAATTAAGACCATGCGGCGAAGATTTTTCGCCGCGTTTCTTCAATCCTAGTGAGAAGCACCATGCAACCAAAATTCATTTCATTTCTATCAAACACCGGAACCTACCAGAATTTCCCTAGCATCGACGCGATGGGAGATGAACCGGAAGCTCAGGCGAAAGCGCGTGAGCTTCTGAAAAATAGCGGTGCTAATTGCACCAAGGTTCGCAGCTGGTTCGCGCACGGTGTGATTACTTTACATTTTACCGGCGAGTACGTGCCAATCAAACCTTCCAAGACAAACCGCACGCAATACCACGAGTTTTACGGACACAATAAAAAGTCGCACGATTCTCACGGCTTTAACCGTGGAAGTGCTTCTGAGGATGCTCAGAATCGTCACCACGGCGATTTTATTAAAAACGAAGGTCTGAGCATGGGTGAGGCTTTAAAGCAGCTGACGGACGAATTAGCTGCGTTGTAGAAAGTTCCCTTCTCCAACCCGCAGAAAATGCGGGTTGCTGATGATGTTCTCATGGTGAGAGCATCACAAGCAACCTGAATCCTAGTGAGACACTCTATGTTAAAGCTCAAATTACTTGGACCGAATCGAACGGAAGTACACGTTGGACGCAATATCATCTTTTTCTCGTATGAAACTCCGGTAGCGGCGTACTGGGAGGAATCACCTGACTCAGCATGGATTCGCACCGCTGAGCGATATAGCCGCACCACATCCAAGCATCTTGGTCAGTGGTTAGGCGGTCTAAATGTAACGGTCCTGCCTGATGATCAGTTTCAGACAGCTTTAGCACAGATCATGAGCACACAGGAGCACGCCGCATGAAACTAAAAATCGAAGTAACGGACACATTCGGAGATCGATGGTCAGGGAATTACAGCTGGGTAGAACGCAAGGAAATCGAGCTACCTAACTCGTACTGGGGTAAACAAGCCTCAATCATTCGCCGCGTCAAGGCCGCTATCGGGTGGTCTGGTATGAGAGCGGATGTGTATGACTACGGTGACCAGTACGTGATTAGCCCACGCGGTGCGTGCCTAGTCGCTTTCGTGGATTACCTGCACGGCTGAGAATAGCACAGAGCATATGCCTCCGCATATGCTCGATGCTGAGCTTAGCGATTTAGCACGGGCTTAGCGTTTATCAACCCTCCTAGTGAGAAGCGCCATGCAAATGAAACTCATGAAACTCAACAAGCAATTTTTTCAGATGGTGGAAGACCTGCGAAACACAACATCTGAGTATTCCGAAGAACTAGAAAATCTTCATGAGCAATATGAAGAAGCGGTGAACGATGCAAGCGACGCAATTACGCAAATCAATGAAACGGTGGAAGCGTTTAATGATCGCATGGCGGAAATCAGAGATGAGGTCGAAAAGCAAGCCGCTGATCTAGTGCAGTTTAAAGACGACCTGCGCAGTGCTTGGAAAGATCGTTCGGAGAAATGGCAAGAATCAGAAAAAGGAATAGCGGCGAGTGCTTGGATCGATGAGATTGAATATGCACTGGCTCAGTTTGAAGCTGTAGAGCTTCATGATGAGCTAGAGATCCTAGATGAACCCGTAGCTGACAGCTGGTATGGCTTAAACACTGACTTTGATGATCTCTGTAATGAGTTAGAAGGCATCTCAGAACAACCGGAAGAATAAGGAGAAATCATGCTTACCCTTTCACCTGATCCTGAGTTCACACCGGCAGAGTGTGAACGTTTCACCGCCTACATGAAAAGACTGGTTGCAATTCAAAAGCACCCATTCGAGCAGGGATGGTCTTTCTACTATCCAGACGAAGACGAAGTAACGGCGAACGCGGACAAACTTTGGAAAGAATCAATCGCATGTCGATTGGATAGCCAATGTTCCGAAGTTCAAGAGTATTTACGTGATGGCGACGAGCAACACCGCACTCATGAATTCTGGTTCATGGGTAACTTGATTGAAGAGATTGATATTCCGAATGAACTCTATCTCGAAGCACTCTTTTCAGGACAATTCGATGAAATCAAAAACTAACCCCCCTCTACCCTTCAAAGTACGTGTCCTTGATGACGGACCCGTCGAAGTTCGCAACCGCTTTAGCGGTGAAAAGTGCACGCTAACACCGGAAGCGTGCGCGGTCTACGATGCCACCATCGGGGCCAGTATGATGGCCGAAACCGTCGCACCGGATGACGGAAGCCACCCCGCTTGGGAGGTAGTCCGCAAGGGTATCAGCTGGTTCAAACGCTATTACCCAGCTGAGTACATGATTCTTCTCGACTGAACTTAGCACAGGGCACGCACGGGTAGCGCGTGCTCGATGCTGAGCTTAGTCTACTTAGCTTAGCTTAGCTTATTATTAACCACCTAGTGAGACATACCATGAACAAACGAAACGTAGAAACACGGACACAAGCCATCACCCCACCAGCTGCACCCCAAAAAGGCGGACCAACTAAACCGCCGCGTACACGGTGGGCTGAGATTACGACCTACAAGTTCTGGCGCTACGCAAAGCCAGACTTTCGCGGAGCAAAAGAGCCATCGAAGTTCGTCAGCTTTCACGGGCTGACGGAGGTACCGGAGAAACACAAAGCGTTTGCACAAAGTCTGGTCACCACGATGACCAGTGAAAAGCAGGATGCGTGGGTGCTCCCTCACCCGCACGATGGTAGCCTTTGGTTCGCCGTCGAAGTGATCGACCGCGTACAAGTCTTCAGTGGAAGTTCAGCACCTCGGCTTTATCAATAAAAAAAACCGCGAATTTTTCCGCGAACTGAAGCGCGGAAAATTTCGCGCTTTCCCGCCTAGTCTCTGCCCTCGCACGTATCTGGTGACGCTTAATCCTACTTGGTGACGCTTAGGTGACGCATGTATTTTACTATCCGTCACCCTTAAACTCCTGATTATATTATATAATTTTAGCGGGTGACGCTAGTGACGCTTATTTGCAACTTTTTCCCCCTATACGTGCGTATCATATTAACCCCTTTTTCTTAACCCCCTATACGCGTAAAATGTTGTAAATAAGTGTCACTAGCGTCACCAGAGTGTTTTTATTCAATAATACTAAATACTTACGGGTGACGGATAGGTGCTTTATAAGCGTCACCGAAGCGTCACTCGACCCCTCTAAGCGTCACTCTTCCCTACTATATAGTAGACACCGCCTACCTGTATACAGACAAACCTGACTACTCAGTAGACCTTTTTCTTTTCTCTTCTTGTCTTGAGACTTGCACGACTTTACCCTACACTTTTTAGCTTTTTCCCCTTCTCAAAACTCTCATTCCTGTAGGTGCAACATGAACGCGACCGAAACGTATTTTCCGAACCCACTTTCAGAATTTATTTTCATGCGAACCTATAGCAGATGGGTGCCGGAAAAGCGGCGGCGCGAAACGTGGCCCGAAGCAGTCGGTCGAATTGCAGACTACTACGACGAAATCTCCGAAGGCCGACTCTCACGGGGTCAACAGAGCGAGATTCACGAAGCCCTGCTAAATATGCAGGTCATGCCCAGCATGCGCTTAGCATGGACGGCGGGAGACGCGGCCCGTAAAAACTCAATCGGAATCTACAACTGCTCATACCTTCCGATTGACCGTTTATCCGCATTCGCCGAAGTCATGTATCTTTTGATGCACGGGACTGGCGTCGGCTTTTCTTGTGAGCGTCACCACGTTGACAAGTTACCCGATGTGCCGAAGCTAATGTTCAACAAGGCTATGTTTCAGATTCAGGATTCCAAGGAAGGCTGGGCACAGGCACTGGTGAACACACTGGTAGCGATGTTTACGGGCTATGACGTGGACTGGGACTTCAGCCGTATTCGTCCAGCTGGTGCGCCACTCAACACGTTCGGCGGTCGGGCATCCGGACCAGAACCTCTGCGAGATACGCTTGTCTTCGTGCGAAACCTTGTGCACAAACGACGGGGTTCGCGGCTCAGCTGCATTGATGTGCATGATATTGTCTGTAAAATCGCCGAGTCGATTATCGTTGGCGGCGTTCGCCGGTCGGCGCTAATTAGCCTGTCAGACCTACACGACGAAGAGATGCGTGCTGCGAAAACCGGTGCTTTCTGGGAAACGCATCCACACCGTTCACTCTCCAACAACTCTGCCGTCTACAACCGTAAACCCAGTGCCACCGAATTCCTGCCTGAGTGGTCCTCACTGGTAGCCAGTGGTACCGGTGAACGCGGTATCTTCAACCGCAGTGCTGCTCTGGCTTGTGCACCAGACCGGCGTGATTTATCAAATGAAATTCACAGTCTAGGCAGCAATCCGTGCTGCGAAATAATTCTTCCTGCGAATTCCTTTTGCAACCTGACCTCTGTAGTCGTGCGACCAACCGACCAACCCGCCGACCTCATGCAGAAGGTACAGATCGCGACGGTGCTCGGTACCCTTCAGTCCACGCAGACCAACTTCGGTTTTTTGCATGAGCTAAATCCCGCATGGAAAGCCAACGCGGAGCGCGAGCGTCTGCTGGGTGTCAGTCTGACCGGTATTCTTGATCACCCTCACCTTGCTCACTCCCCAGAACTATTGCAAAGAATGCGAGAGTGTGCGATAAGTACAAATAAAGAGACTGCCGCGACTCTCGGTATTGTGCAGAGTGCTGCGATTACCACGGTCAAACCTGAAGGTACCTCCAGCACTCTCAACTCCACTTCAGCAGGAATACACTCACGTCATGCCCCGTATTATCTACGGCGCGTGCGCATTTCATCAACCGATCCACTCTTTCGCATGATGAAAGACCAAGGAGTTTCCTTTGTACCGGAAAACGGGCAAAGCGAAAAAGATGCGAACACTTGGGTTTGTGCTTTTCCCATCGCCGCACCCGAAGGTGCAAAGACAAGACACGACTACACCGCGATCGAGTCACTGGAAATCTGGAAGACCGTCAAGCAGAACTGGGCCGAGCATTCCGTTAGCGCCACAATCTCCGTCGCCGAAGACGAGTGGCTGGATGTCGGTGCGTGGGTGCATCGTAACTTCAATCACATCACCGGCCTGAGTTTTCTACCGAAGAGTGAACACGTCTACCCGTTAGCACCGTATGAAGATATATCCCGTGAGCAGTATGAACGAGAAGCCGCTAATTTTCCGACGCTCGACTACACGCAGTTGGGTGCCTATGAAACAGAAGACTACTCGCGTGGACAGCAACCGGAGCTAGCCTGTGTGGGTAACCAGTGTGACATACTCTAAGCTAAGATTGTAACCTGAACTGTAACTTTTTTCTGCGAAAGGCCGCATGCTAACAAGTACCGCGACTCTTGAGATGCGTAAGCGTACACTTGCTGACATCGTCGCCGATCTGAACACCGTACCGTTACTGCGAAAAGTAGCGCAGTGCCTTAGCACATCTTTACACGGAGACTGCGAGCTTTGCGAAAAGCCGTGGTGCTTTTATCACCGTCAGCACGTTGGCGTCTGTCCCTGTCCGCCTGAGAAAGCGTGGAGAGCGGCAGGACTGAATTCACCGACAGAGGAGAACCGCATCGATGCCACGCTACGCTTTTTAGCCCGGCACGATGCTGTCGCTTCGACTTCCGTAGCCGATGAGCATGCTCCGTGAGTAAGGTAGTCTCTCTGACGGTCCCGTTACCCATCAGCCTGAATCGTTATTACCGTAAATTCCGCAACCGCTTAATTATCAGTAAGGAGGGAACTGATTATCGACATTTCGTAGAGAAGCTGGTCAGTGAACACTCTACTCGTTTTGAGAAAAGTGAACGACTGGGCATGATCGCTCATCTGTTTCCCGCGTCACGGCGTCTCTTTGATCTGGACAACGCCGGTAAGTGTTTGCTCGATTCACTTGAGCACGGTGGTCTGTTTGTCAATGACAACCAGATCGATCAGCTGACTTTCGTGCGTAACGCACCAGATCGAAGTAACCCTCGCTGCGAAGTTACGCTATTCGCTCTATAAATTACAGGAAGTAATATGCGACTGGAAGAACTGTCTGACCGCGAACTTGAAGATCTCGGTCCCTTGATCTCCATAACCCCTCCCATCATGTTTCTGCTGATCGAGTATCTGAGCCACGAACTGGCGAATGTACTTGAAAAAGAAGGCCGCTTACCCGCTGCCCTGCAGGATAAGTTCGATCTCTGGGCAGAGTGTTTGGTGGAGTTCGAAGACATGATTCGCGACGAAGATGCAAACCCAGAACACCTAGCTCTTTCAGAATTGAATCGCTTGGATGCTCTGGCTGATGCGACCAACACCGCGAGAGTGCACTGATGCCACAGGAACTGACGATTTCCGATTCGCATGTGCTGCGAATCATCGACCGTTTTCGATCCCGCTCGATTAGCGGCTATCAAGCCTACGGAAAAACTCTGGACCGTAACGATCTATCCAAGTTGGACTGGATCAATCATCTTCAGGAAGAGCTAATGGACTCCGTGCTTTACTTGGAGAAACTGAAAACCATTGAAATGGAGAGAATGAATGACTGAGGAGAACAACGCGAACATCTTTGACTTTCTCAAGCTCGACATCACCGATGAACTGAAAGCTCAGCTGACTCGGTTGAATACGTTGATGGTACCGTGGCAGAGACTTTGGGAGCGTGTGCTAAAAGATCCGCAGAACGCAGAGAACTACCGGTTCACCGACGATGAAGTGCTGCTTATTAAGCACACGGCTGAAAGTTATCTTTCCGGAGACAAGTCGGGAAAGTAAATAAAGCTCAGCTGGAGAAGTCGTTTCGTCAGATGGTGGACCTGATCGACTATTCCATTGAGCCGCTATTTACGATTGAAGAAACTTCTTTTCTGCTGGGTGCCACTCAGGTCGCCGTCAGTTCATGGGTCGATCGGGGTATGGTGCCCGTGGTCTACCTGCAGGGGCGACGCTTGATTCGTCAGAGAGACGTTGCCTTTATCATGCACAACGGACGCACACCGAATTCCGGTGTACCTTTACGGGTAAAGACACCACCGAACTATGAGCCGAATCGGCGAAGAACTTCTGCCGGTCGCGTGAAACCCCCGCTAAAACCGAAAGCGAAAGTAAAACGCAAACCGGGTCGTCCACGCAAAAGCTAAAAGAAGTTGAAAGCAAACCGTATTCATGCAAGGGTTAGATCTCAACGCGCATTATTCGCAAAGTGCAGTGCAATGCTGTGCTCCTTGATTGGCAAAGCGAACGGTGCCCTCACTAGGAGACGGTGCTTAGGCACCGTCCACTCCGTACTCCCCGTATTCTCCTCTATCTTTTTCTACACAGAGAGTTAGCATGCAGCTAGTATCTGGCCTGACCCTTTGGTCTACCGGTATCACAGATTTCTGTTTTCACTGTGGCGAACCCTTGGTAATTGCTACAGACGGAGAGAATTCGTACCTTTCTTGTACTATTTGCGAAACCGAACAGGTGCAACTAAAGAACGGGAAATGGGTGGTGCTCTACGATGCTAGCACACCGGATGTTCCTAGTCTGCAGCCTTGATGCAGCCTTTTGCGGCCTACAGCTGCTCCAGTGCTGCTCGCGTATTCTCTTCCGCTCGACTGTAGTAGCGCATCGTCGTGCTCAGATCTTCGTGCCGTGCGATGCTCTGCACCACCACCGGTGGAACTCCCTCCTGTAATAACATCGTAATCACCGCAGCCCGAAAACCGTGCAGACTTTTTTGCTGCCGGTAAATTCCTAGCGCGATTAGCGTCGGACGCAGTGCTCGCGACATCTGAGCCACACCGACGTAAGCGGGTTCTCCGTTTCCCTTATCCAGATAAAAGCGTTCCTGCTCTCCACGATTGGCGAGATCTGTTTTCAGAAACGTTGCCAGTTTCTCGACGATCGGCAGAGTAGCTTCCTTTCCTTTCTTCGGTTTCCACGCTAATTCCGGCACCGCGCGTAGGTGCAACTCTTTCGTAGCTAGCTGAATGTGACGCAGAGGCAGGGACCAGACTTCACCCGCTCGCATACCCGTGTACCGCATTAGCAGAATCATGCGAAAGAGATTGGTCCGCTTGTCTTCTGCCAGTTTCTCCAGAATGCGTTGAATGTTTTCTGCTGAGTAGACGCGTGCTTCTCGTTTTTCCTGTGCCGGTTTTCGGAGCTTGAGTAGTGGCATCCATTCCTGCTCCGCGCACCAGTGTAAAAAGATCTGAGTGGTGCGTAGGTAAGAATGAATGGTGGCATTACTGCGCCCATTGGCCGTTAGCTCGCGAATCAGGTAACTGCTGTCGCTCGCGCGTAACTCGTTAAGACTTGTTTTCGGTAAGACGGAGAGAAATGAAGTGACGGCGAGACGATAATCTCGCCGTGTTCGGGGTGCAACGGCAACGGCTGCTAACCATAGCTCAGCTGCTTGAGCAAGGGTAACAGGAGTCAGTGGAGTAAGTGTCGGGTGTTCTTCTTTGTACCGTTCGGCCAGTTTCTGCGTAAGCTCAATCTTGCTTAGCGCAGTAGCCTCTTTTAGTTCCAGAAGTTTGCGATGAACAACACCTGTATCCGTTCGGTACCTACCATAATACGCGTTTCGGTCTTTACGAAAGTAAGTATCCTTACGCGGTTGTGGCATGACACTCTTCTTGTTTATGCGGTTTCGCGAAGCTCCGTGCGTAAATATTTGATCTCGTCACGCAGATCTTTGATCTCTTTCGAGAGAGCAGGGATCATGAAATTAAGCGTGTCGCGAAAACTGGTCAAGTCTTCTCGCGCATAATTTTCCATCGGCCCTGCCGCAATACCAAAGCGTCGAGTGCCTTCTTCGATGCGACGAATCTCCCACATCGTTTCTAATATCTGATCGACTTTTTCGCTTCCTCGCTCTTTCAGCAGCTGAATCAGAATCTCATCGGGAAACTGCATACCCCGCTCCAGTCGTGAGATTTTCTTCTTATCAGTGCCGATCAAACTTCCAAACTCGTCTTGGGTCATCTCTAGTTTGAGCCGTTCTTCCCGCAGCATTCGGCCAAGCACGGCGCGGTTCGCGTTACTCATTGTGTCCTCATGTTGGTTAATATAAAATAAGGTCTTGACAGTCCTGCGAGTCGCAGTACAATAGACCTTTCATACGACAGCAAAGATTTTTGCTGTCTTAAATTTGTAACACAGTCTCCTAGTGAGGTCAAATTGATTGACAAATCGTCATCGCTTTTTCCGTATCAACGGAAGGGCGTGCAATACTTGACCCAAGGCAAACATCGTTTACTGCTCTGGGAAATGGGCACCGGTAAGACACCGGTGTCGATCACTGCTCTACGCGATCTGAAGGTGTCCCGCGTATGTGTCATCTGTCCTGCGATCGCAAGGACGAACTGGCAACGTGAGCTAACCCTTTGGGGATACGAAGGACAATCTATCGTGGAGTCTTACGACATGCTACGTCGTGAGTCTCTGCGTAAAGAGATTTCCGAGTTTAAACCGGAAGTTCTTATATTAGATGAAGGGCACTACCTGAAGAACCCGACTGCCAAACGGACTAAGAACGTCTACGGTCCCGAAGGCATCGCCCGACATGCTGGCCGCGTCTGGGTGCTCAGTGGTACGCTCGCACCGAATAATCCCAGTGAGCTTTATCCGCATCTCGCCAGTCTTTTCCATCAGTACCTGACACCCAGTCAGAAGAAGTTTCGCGGCTTTCAACAATACTTCTGTAAGCTGCGCACCTTTACCAGTGCTTACGGTAAATCTTTCGACAAGGTTGTCGGTACACGAAACTCTTTTGAGTTACGTCGCATACTCGATGAAACCGCTTCCCGTAAGACACTGCGTGACGTGGAACTCGAACTGCCACAGCTGCGCTTCTCCAATATATATTGTGAACAGAATGCGGAGCTACAGGACTACCTGCGCTCAGAGGAAGGACACTTAGCCCAGCAGGAGTTGCGGAATGTGCTGCGTCAGACGATGGCAAAGGATGCCATGACTTCAGTCGGAAAGCTAGCCAACCTGCGACGCATGCTAGCCGAAGCGAAAACCTATTATGCGATTGACTGGATCACCGACTTTCTGAATTCCGGTCGCAAGCTGATCGTCTTCGGTCACCACCGTATGCCGCTAGCCCGAATAGCAGACGCTATTCCGAACTCGCGGCTGATTCTGGGTGGCACGACAGAGAAAGACCGTGTTAAAGCGATCGATGATTTTCAAACGGACCCGAACGTCCGTTTGATTGCTGCCCAATTGACGGCAGCATCCACCGCAGTCACATTGACTGCCGCATCCGATGTGCTGTTTCTGGAGCAGTCATGGACACCGGCGGTCAATGCACAGGCTGCAAAACGCGCACACCGCATCGGTCAGACTCGACCGGTGCATGTGCGTACTTTAGTGATAGCCAACTCGATCGACGAAGCCGTAGCGGAAACGCTTGCTCGTAAAACCGAGATGCTATCAGAACTTAAATTAGCGTAGAGGTCTAAATGAAGTTTCCAAAACTATCCCCGTTTGCCCAGTTAGCGATTCACACGATGTGTGATGCCAATCTACAGGCACTTTATCAAGATTGGAGTGATGCGTTAGATGAGCTTGAAATACCGTTTGAGTATTTGAATCTTGAAAACAAACCACTTCCTCCGTTTCGGTTTTATACACGCATTAGCACTTTTAGGAACTTGTCAGAGCTTTATGCACAAGGCCAGTACCTGTATCTGCGAGAAAGTCCATCAGACCTGAAGCTGGTTTGCGATGAACTTCGGGCTTTGGGTATTGAGCACTATGCGTTTGTTGCAGGTACTGATAGTTGTTCACGTGACGACGCCCATGAATGGGATGAGCTAGACTTTGTACTTTGGGTGCCAGAGCTTGATCATATGAACAAAGATCTGCGTCCGCTCGAATCATCCGGTGCCTACTATGGTCCGAAAGATCCGGATGTAATCATCGAAATCCCCGTATAGAGAGGAGAGATCATGACTGTCGAAGAAGAAGAGATTTACGCGGAGATCTTGGAAGAAGAACGGCGAGAAGAGGAGGAGATGGAACGCCTCATCACTTGTTCTCGATGTGGAAAGCGAGATCTGTTTGAGATTGAGGAACGCTATAGTTTTAACGTGTATGCCGGACGACTCTGCGAAGCGTGCTGCTACACATACCGTGATCACTGTGGTCTGGATCAACCACAAGGAAATCCAGCCGACTTGGAAGAGGAATATTGAGATGAAATACAAACCAAAACTCGGTGCTAAATTAGCACTGCTAATGCGTACCCGGTTCGCGCAGAAACAGAAACCGGAGTTGAAGTATTCTCGTAAACGCAAACACAAGGAGAAAGAAGAATGAACCTGAATCACAATCTGACTACGGCACACAAAGGTTCTCCCTCCAGAAACCTGCCGTCCGTGCGCATGCACCAGCTGTGTGCAGAGTTGAATGAGGATCTGCCGCTTGAGCATCGTGTCGGCTGGTTACGAAATGGATATACTTTCAGTATATACAATGTCGCGACCAACAAGCGATTTGTGGACAACAAGAGTGGTGGAGAAGCGTTGCAGTTTCTGCGTGGTATGAAGACCTTTCATCAGATTCAAACGGGGCAACATGATTCTCAAGTTTGAGTTCGACACCAACAAGCCAGAGGACTTCAAGGCGCTAATGGCGCTAAAGGTGCTGATGGCGGAATGGGATGGAAACGAAAATCCTTTTCCTATTGACAAGACAAACGACAATCTGCATACTCAATCTCAAGAGTCGCCAGACGGAACATTCGCACCATTGACGGGTGCACCGGCCAGTGCTCCAGAAAAGTCAGGCGACTCTCAAGATAAACGCAGCTTCATCAACTTTGTCAACAGCAAGATTCCCGTGATCACCGGAAAGGAAGTCGGTAACATTCTGGAGAAGCATTGTGGTCAACGTAAGATCGCTCTTGTTCCTCCGCAACATTTTGAAGCCATTAAACAGGAGTTGGAAAGTGCATGCACGACTGTCGGCGAGTAAAGCCGGTATATTCATGAAGTGCTCCGGTGCTCCTGCGCTATGGGATAAAGCACCGGATACAACCTCTTCCTACGCGGAAGAAGGAACCAACCAGCACAGCATCAACGAAGTGCTGGGCCGCACGGGTAAGTTTCCACGTCTGGCGATGGAGATTAGTGATGAAGCAAAGCGATGTGCTGAGCATTATGTTAGCACCGTCAACTCGTTTGCCAGTCATCCCGCTAGCACGATCAAGTGGGAAACAAAGGTATCACTGGCTCCACTTGGTTTGGAAGATATGTGGGGTACGTGCGATACGGAAATCTACTCTCCTCAGTATCTGCACATCATGGACTACAAGCATGGCGCGGGTGTCTATGTGAATGTAGATGAAGAGGGTGCTCCGAACAGCCAACTGATGTACTATCTGCTGGGCGCGGTGCTATCACGCGTTCCGTCCGGTGTACGTGTTCGGGATTACCTGAAGAGTGAGCTTGAGGATATGTACATCAGTATCGTGCAACCCCGCACCAGTGAGCTTTGGCCGCTAAGCATCTCTGAAGATGCGGTACGCACACGACGGGTTACAGCTGAAGAGTTGATTGCTTTTGCAGAAGAGCTAAAAGCGGCGGTGCAACGTGTACAGGATCAACCGCACAGCTACACGATGGGTTCGCATTGTCGCTTCTGCAAAGCGAAAGACATTTGTCCAGCCCAGATGCAAGCGGTGACGGAGTATGCGAAGAGTGCTTTTGACAGTGTCACCTCCGGTGATGCTCGAAAAAGTCTTGAGACTCTCACTCCAGAGCAGCTTTCTGATGTGCTGGACAAAGCAACCAAGGCTGAAGATTTCATTGCAGCCTTACGAAAGTATGTGACTGCATTGATTAACACAGGTGTTACTGTTCCGGGCTATGGTCTGGTGCCCACTCGACCGACGCGTAAGTGGGTGGATGAACAGAAAGCGTGGGCTTATGCCATGTCACAGGGCATCGCTTTAGAAGACATCATGGAGAAGAAGATGATTAGCCCTGCTAAATTCGAGAAGCTAATTCGAGACAAAGCAATTATGCAGGATCTGACTGTTTCTGTTTCCTCCGGAACTAAGCTCAACCGCGTTGCTTCGGTAAACTTTGGTAGTGCTAATTCACTAGGAGAAATATGAGCAAAGCAAAACTATCTATAGTACAGGGTGGCACTTCCTCTCCCGCCGATATGCTGACGCGAGAAGAAGTAGCCTCATTACTGGGTGTCAGTCCAAACACGATTTACAACTGGATCGTGGATGGTCAGTTACTCACTGAAACATCGGAAGAAGGCAAACGTCTGATTCCGGAACGCGAGCTAGCAAGAGTCTTGGCTACCCGTGATTCGCTACAGAGTCGCGACTGGGTGCCCTTGTCAATTGCTGCCAGAGTGTTGGGAGTTACGCGGCAGACTCTCTACAATTATACGGCTCAAGGCAAGCTTCGTAAGAAGGTTGTCTCTGGTCGAACTTTCGTTGCCGCTAAATCTCTTCGCGATCACGTCGAAGAAACCGTTCAGGTTGCCCTGCAGAAGCAGGAACGACTGAACAATCTTTTATCCCGCTAATCTAGTGAGACACTATGAAGGCGCAAAGACCTACTCAAAACTTGATTACTCCAGTCGGTGTTGTTTGTTACCCCAAGCTTTTCGAGAAAGGCTTATCGTGGGACAAGAAGGAACCGGCTTCGCACTACACGGCTACGCTAGCGTTTCGTGTTGAAGCAGATCTCACGGATCTGGAGAATGCTCTGGCGAATGTTGCCAAGCAGTTCGTTGACTTCAAAGGCATGTCCTTTCCCAAAGCGTTCGTGGAAGACTTTCCAAACCCGAAAGGTTCTGCGAAGACACCTTTGCAGACAGACCGTTCGAAGTTGGACAAGATGGGGTTGGACGATAACTTTGATCGTTTCATTTCGCTCAAGTCACCCAATCGCATCGGACTGCGTGATGCAACCGACACCCGTGAACTCGAACCTGAAGAGGTTTATGCGGGTGTGTTGGGGCGTTTTGACATTTCGGTATTCCCTTACTTTTCGTCTGCGACGAACTGCGGCGTTACCTGCTGGATGAATGCTTTTCAGAAAGTAGGTGATGGTGCGCAGATCGGTGGTCGCCGCGTTTCTTTCGGTGTGGCCGAAGACGTGGAGATGATGGAATTATGATTCACTGGGACTGCGAGACACGCTCACAGTGCGAAATTCGTAGTTCCGGAAGCCGTGTCTACGCGGAGCACCCTTCGACTGATCTTTGGTGCATCGCTTGGCATGATGGAGACACGGCGAAATCAGGCGTCTGGCTTCCGGGCGATCCGGTGCCGGACGTTTTCCGTGAACCGCTCGAAATCTTTTCCGCGTGGAACTGCACTTTTGAGCGGGACATTCACACCGCTATTCTCGTTCCCCGCTACAAGTTCCCTCCGATTGCCGCTAATCAGTGGCATGATACTGCCGTTCTCGCACGGCAGTACGCTCTTCCCGCCGCTCTTGGCAACTGTGCCAAGGCGCTTCGCTTTCCGGTCGATGATCAGAAAGACGCAGAAGGTTCTCGCCTGATGATGCAGATGGCAAAACCACGGTCGGTGCTGCCATCTGGCGAACCTGTCTGGTGGGAGGAAACCATTGAAGATCTTACGAAGAATCACAAGGAAGGCAAAGCTTCACGACTCGAAAGACTTATCGATTACTGTGTACAGGATGTTCGTGTGGAGGTGCAGATCTATCGTTACTTAGCCGCAAAGGAAGCATGCAGGAACCCGAAGTTTTTGAACTAGATGCACGTATGAATGCTCGTGGTGTTCGGGTAGATCTGCCAAATGCCAAGCGCCTTTTTGAAGTCACCGAATTACTTTCCAAGCAAGCCACTACTCGCCTCACTCTGCTTACTCAAGGGCAGGTATCCAGCATCAATGCAGTCGCCCAGTTCAACAAGTGGCTCACCGCTCAAGGTTGGCCGATGCCGGATCTTCGTAAAGAGACGGTGGAAGCCGTGTTGGATAAACCGGGACTTCCTGCAACGGTGCGGGAAGTTCTTCAATTGCGTGCTAATGGTGCGAAAGCTAGCACGCGAAAACTTTTAGCGATGCTTAATAGTGTCGCAGCTGACGGGAGAATTCATGGACTTCTGTATTACTACGGTGCCCACACGGGACGATGGACGAGCAAGCTTGTTCAAATTCAAAATCTTCCACGGGGAATCCTCTCTGCTGACGAGCAGAGTCTTCTGCTTGATGAACTGGCAGAGTATGGTCCTCGCGTTTTCATTGAGCGGATTTCCGAAAAGTACAATCCCCTCGATGTAGTTTCTTCATTACTGCGTCCACTTTTCTATGCAGAAGATGATTCGCAGCTATTGGTGATGGATTATTCCAGCATCGAGCCGCGTGTGCTGATGTGGTTAGCTGGTCAGGAGCACGCTCTGGATAGCTACCGTAATCAGGAAGATCTCTATGTGCAGATGGCTGCGGACATTTACCATGTAGCAGATGAAGAGGTGACCAGAGCGATGCGGCAGGTTGGTAAAGCAGCTGTGCTTGGTTGTGGCTATGGCATGGGTGCACGAAAGTTCGCGCTAACGTGCGAAAGCCAAGGCATCGAGATGGACGAGGAATCCGCCAAGGAAGTTATCAATAGTTATCGCACGGTGATGAATCGAGTGCCGATCGCATGGCGCGTAGCGGAACAAGCCGCAATCACCGCAACCGATAATATAGGTAAGACCTATGCCGTCTTGGGTGGCAAGTTAGCGTTCTATCATGATGGTACTTTTCTGCAGTGCCGACTGCCAAGTGGCCGCTTACTGATGTACCCGTTCGCGCATTGTGTCTTTGAGCGACGCTTTGAAGGGGCAGACCCAGAAGCTCGACTGGTCTACTCCGGAAATGTCTCGCAGCTTGGTAACAAGTTTATGGAGAAAAGCATCTGGGGTGGGACTTGGATTGAGAATATCGTTCAGGCGATCAGCCGTGACCTGATGGTGGATGCGATGCTCAATCTTGAGAAAGCAGGGTTGAACCCGATCTTTTCTGTACACGATGAAGTCGTTTGTGAAGTAACCAAGAAGGAACTGAAAAAGGGAAAGAATTTAGAGTTAATGGAAAAAATTCTGACCACACTTCCTGACTGGGCTGCAGGGTTACCGGTGGCTGCAGAAGGGTATGTGTCTTCACGTTACAGGAAATAATGGGAAATCGAAACTCAGGTAGAAAGCCGTGGCATTCGTTTGAGAATGCCTATGAAGACTTGACCGGTCGCACCTTTGGCCGATGGACTGTGCTAAGCCGTGCGAACAATACGGAGAAGTGGGGCCACATTCAGTGGTGGTGTCTCTGTCAATGCGGTTACAAAGCGCGAGTGCAGGGAAAGACTCTCAAGTCTGGGCGAAGCAGATCCTGCGGTTGTCTGAAGACCGAACTGGTTCGCGAACAAGTCAAACGCCAGTGGGCAGATGGTACATGGAAAAGGAGATCAGCATGAAAGTGCGAGTGCATCCATTACGGGATTCGGTTCCTTTACCAAGGTTCGCGACCGAAGGCTCTGCTTGTTTTGATCTACGAGCAGACATCAACTTTGAGAACAGAGTAGAGGTCTGTGACTTTCATCGAGATGGACCCAGTTACTATTCCGCCCACATTGAACGGCATGAAGGAGGATGGGCTGGAATTACGATGCACCCGAATCGTTATTACAAGATACCCACCGGATTGTCGTTTGAGATTCCGCAAAGCTTTGCCCTGCGAATCTACATTCGTTCGAGTGCGGCTTACGGGCGAGGAATGCGACTGATTAACTCCGTTGCGATAATTGACAGTGATTATCGAGATGAAGTTTTTCTGCTAATGGCGTGCGATAAACCATATTCAAAGCTGACATCCGGTGAGCGAATTGCGCAGGGAGAAATTTATCGTCTGGAATCCTTTAACTTTGAATACACTCCGATCGCTCTGACACGGTTACACAGTCGTGCCGGTGGCATTGGCAGCACAGGATGTGAGTAAACAGGTAAGGAGGACTTATGAATGCAAAAGAATGGTTTGAACGGGGGTTCACGGACATCATCTCCGTAATCCCGCCAGATGGAAAGATTGCTAACCACAGTGCTCTGGTACCCTCTGAACGGGGAAAGGTACCAGCTGAACCTTTTGGAAAAGACGAATGGGTAGGTCTACATGATTTCAATAACCATGTAACTACTCCGTTTGATATTGACCGGTGGATGGAACGCGGTGCGAACATTGGACTGCGAGCACGCTATTATCCGGGTGTAGACATCGATGTGGATCATCTGGATTTAGCATCACGGATTCGCGATCAGGTGCACGAAACATTGGGATATGCACCCATTCGTGTAGGCCGCGAACCCCGCATGCTGCTTCCCTACCGTACCGAAGAACCCTTCACCAAGAAGGTGCTACAGTTCTTTTACTACGCCGAAGAACAGAAGATTGAAGTGCTCGGCAGTGGTCAGCAGTACGTCGTCTACGGTCAACACCCGACACACGGTGCTTATAAGTGGCGTACACCGGAACCTAGCTCACCGGCTGAGCTTTCGCTAGTCACCGAAGAGCAGATTGTGCAGATGCTTTTTTCACTAGGTGAATGGTTGGAGGAACAACCCGGAGTAGAGCGAGTTCGTTTAACAGGTAAGCTAGGCAACACCTCTCTTGAAGCAGACCTGTCTGACCTGATCACTATCAAAAAGGATCAGCTGCGCGAAGCAATGGCGCTAATTCCAAATGACGAAGTCGGCTTTCCCAATCGAGAAAGTGTCATCATGATCGCGCATGCTCTCTATGGGGCAACTTACGATGATCCGATCGTCGGGCGTGAGTTGTTTCTGGATTTCATGGTGAGATCATGGCACCCGAAAGCAGCTGAAGCTGATTGGGGTAGCACCTATGATTCACTAGGTCACCCGCGCATCGGTGCGGAAGTTATCTTTCGACGGGCTGCACGCTACGGCTTTGATCTTTCCTCTGCCCTATTTTCGCCAGTCGAAATAATCGATACACCACCACCGGTGCTACCCTCTGTCTGCCAAAAGTATACGGATTCATGGGCAACGCATCGCTTTCTCGAAGAATACGGTGACCTGATTCGTTATGTACCTGCATGGAGAGAGTTCATTGTTCGCGAAGAAAATCTCTGGATGCTGGATAAATGGTGTCGAGTCAAGGATGACATTCGTCAGTTCTGCGAAGGACTGGGGCCAGAGATCATTGCAGACTTGGGTGTTGACGACGGGCAGAACGTGGTTGCTCGTTTTCAGTCTGATCGCAACATGACTGCCTTGGAACGCATGTTGACGAGGCATCGATCGTTGATGGTGCAGCCCGAAGAGTTTGACGCAAACCCGCACGTGCTAAATACACCGGCTGGTCTGTTTGATCTACGTTCTGGTAAGGAACTGCCGATTGATCATTCGCAGATCAATCTACGCCAAACCTCTGTCGTACCTGACTGGGATTGTCCGATTCCCCTGTTTTCTGAGTTCATCAGTTTTGTAACAAATGATGATCCGGAGATGATCGATCTGCTTCAACGTTTGGCTGGTTATGCTCTTACCGGAAATAGTACAGAGCAGATCTTCTTCTTTGCCTATGGCACGGGTGGGAATGGCAAGGGCATGTTCATTCGACTTCTGCAGTCCGTTCTGGGTGACTATGCGGCTACCGTCAACTCCAAGGTGTTTCTCAAGCGAGGACGGGAACCACACCTAGCAGAACTGCTT
>Ga0208161_1000596_pt1 | contig 20432 bp, 21 predicted proteins | sample CB_VirMetaG_3_FD_184538 | JGI IMG/M metagenome (GOLD analysis project Ga0208161, IMG submission 184538) | Freshwater to marine saline gradient viral communities from Chesapeake Bay - CB_1508_1S Viral MetaG (SPAdes) (version 4) | ecosystem: Environmental > Aquatic > Marine > Coastal | place: USA...
TGATATGATGGATAAAAATGCTGTTAAAGAAGTTCGCAAACAACTTAAAGAACTCGAAAGAGCACAAGCTAAACTCCAGAAAGAATACGACAAAGTATCTGGCGGTAGAAAAAAAGAAGTTGTAGATGAGCTTGAAGATGAAGATATTCCTGAAAACCCAAATGATCCAATGGATCACCCAGCAATATCTGAGGATGAAGAAATATTTGCACTTAACGAATCTACACTTCGTTTCCAAAAATTAGCTGGTTTAATCACTGAAAGTGGTATCAAAAAGAAACTAAATGAAGCCAGCTTTACCGATGATATGAATGATGAACAAAAAGCCCTTTATCGGAAGGGCAGGGAGTGGATTAATAATAATAATATCATGACAAATACTGCTCACGAAGATATGTTCGAGTATTTAAAAACATTATCTGATAATCCTAGAGATCTTAGAAAAGTTGCAAAAGCTGTTGGATGGGCTATTACATACCTCCAACGCCAAGAAAGATAAAAACATATATACTACCCGACAAGAATATAGTTTAGAGAAATGGGAACCATTAGGTTCCCTTTCTTTTTAGCTACGTATATACGATGACAGATATTAAATCAATTATTAAACAAGAGTTTGTTAAATCAGCAAGCGATCCTGTCTATTTTATGAAAAAATATTGTTGGATTCAACATCCAACAAGAGGTCGCACACAATTTAACTTATACCCTTTCCAAGAAAAGGTACTAACTCTACTAAACAAGCACGATAAATCAGTTATCTTAAAATCAAGACAGCTTGGTATATCGACCCTCTCAGCGGGTATAGCTTTACATATGATGTTGTTTCAAAAGGATAAAAACGTCCTTGTAATCGCAACAAAGCAAGAAACCGCAAAAAACCTAGTAACTAAAGTACGATTTATGTATGAACAGTTACCCAGTTGGTTAAAATTACCCACAGTAGAAAATAACCGATTATCACTACGACTTAGTAATGGGTCTCAAATTAAAGCAGTATCAGCAGCAAGTGATGCTGGTAGATCAGAAGCAATTTCACTTCTAGTAATTGACGAGGCTGCATTTATTGAAGAAAACAGAATTGAAGAAATTTGGGGCTCAGCACAACAAACACTTGCTACTGGTGGTAGAGCAATTGTATTATCTACACCAAATGGTACTGGTAACTGGTTCCACCGAATGTGGGTTAAAGCACAAGATGGTACAAGCGGTTTTACACCCATCAGATTACCTTGGACTGTACACCCAGAACGAAACCAAGAATGGCGAGATAAACAAGATGACGAGTTAGGTGAAAGAATGGCAGCACAGGAATGTGACTGCGATTTTACAACCTCTGGTGATACTGTATTTCCCCCTGAGGTACTAAACCACATTGAAGTTACAATGATTAAAGACCCCTTAGAAAAAAGAGGTATGAATAGTAGTTTGTGGGTTTGGGAATACCCTGATTATACAAGACAATATATGGTTGTAGCTGATGTAGCAAGAGGTGATTCAAAAGACTATTCAGCATTTCATATTATAGACATTGAAAGTTCAACACAAGTTGCTGAATTTAAAGACCAAATACCTACAAAAGATTTTGGCCGAATATTATACAACATAGCAAACGAATATAATAAAGCATTACTTGTAATTGAAAACGCAAACATTGGCTGGGCTGCAATCCAAGAAGTAATTGATATGGGTTATGAAAACCTATATTATAGCCCTAAAGACGAAAAATTCACCCGTGATGCAGAAGCATATATCGCTAAAGGATATGATTTAATAGATAAATCTAAAATGGTACCGGGTTTTACTATGTCACTTAAAACTAGACCATTAACTATTGCTAAATTAGATGCATATATTAAAGAACAAAGTATCCAAATAAATTCAAGACGTACGTTAGATGAATTAAGAACATTCGTTTGGAAAAATGGCCGACCAGAAGCCCAAACTGGTTATAATGATGACTTAATTATGTCTATAGCTACTGCATGTTATGTGCGAGATACTGCACTTAAATTTGCTCAGCATGGGGTTGACTTAACTCGAGCTATGCTTGAAAATACAACAAAAGCAAACTACAACCCATTCTTCAGTTCAACACAAATTAATGATCCTAAAAGAGCGTATAAAATGAATGTAGGAGGAAAAGATGAAGATTTATCTTGGCTCCTAGGTTAAATATTTATACACATACTATAAATATTAAATATGGCAGATACTAGCTTATTTACACGATTAAGAAGGTTATTTTCAAATGATGTTATCATAAGAAACGTTGGAGGTAATCAACTCAAAATAATGGATACTGACCGTATCCAAAAATATGGTAACTTAGAATCAAATTCACTTTATGATAGGTTTACAAGGTTACATAGACCTGTAGGTTCGTCTTTACAATATAATCCTACACTTAATTACTCATCTATGCGCCTTCAGCTTTATAGCGATTATGAAGCGATGGATTATGATTCATTGATTGCCCCGGCACTTGATATTATTTCTGAAGAATCTACCCTTAAAAATGAATATGGGGATGTATTAACAATCAAATCTTCAAACGACAACGTAAAACGTGTATTACACAACTTATTTTACGATGTATTAAATATTGAGTTTAATTTACCTTCATGGGTTCGCCAAATGTGTAAGTATGGTGATTTTTATCTTCACCTTCAAATCTCTGAAAAGTTTGGTGTTTACAATGCTTTACCACTTTCTGTATACCAGGTAGTCAGAGAAGAAGGCATGGATCCTGAAAACCCAAGTTATGTACAGTTTGTATTAGACCCTAATGGTTTATCTCAAAGTCAGACTTATAGTGCTAGAAGAAGTGACCAAATGAAACTCGAAAATTACGAGGTTGCTCACTTTAGACTATTGTCAGATGCTAACTATCTTCCTTATGGCCGTTCATACCTTGAGCCGGCTCGTAAAGTATTTAAACAATTGATCTTGATGGAGGATGCGATGCTTATCCATAGAATTATGCGTGCACCTGAAAAGAGAATCTTCTACATGAATGTAGGAGGTATTCCACCACAAGAAATCGATCAGTTTATGGAACGCACAGTTGCTAAAATGAAAAAGACTCCATATGTGGACCAAAACACTGGTGACTATAACTTGAAATTCAATATCCAAAATATGACTGAGGATTTCTACATTCCAATTAGAGGTAATGATGCATCAACTAAGATCGAAACTACAAAAGGTCTCGATTATGACGGTACAACTGATATTGAATATTTAAAGAATCGAATGTTAGCCGCTCTTAAAATTCCAAAAGCATTTTTAGGATATGATGAAAACCTTGAAGGTAAATCAACGTTAGCTGCCATGGATATTCGTTTTGCTCGCACAATTGAGCGCCTACAAAGAACAATTGTTTCTGAATTACAAAAAATTGCACTAGTTCATTTATATACTCAAGGATTCACTGATTCGGATTTAGTAGATTTTGAATTATCTCTCACAGGCCCTTCAATTGTATTTGAACAGGAAAAAACCGAATTATATAAAGCCAAAGTTGAATTAGCTAATTCTATTGCCGATAAAAAGATTTTATCTTCTGATTTCGTATATAAAAACATTTTTAATCTTTCAGAAGAAGAAATGGATCACGAAAGAAATAGATCACTTGATGATGCTGCTCATATTTTCCGTTTAAATCAAATAGAAAATGAAGGCAATGATCCTGTGGAGTCTGGTGAATCATATGGTACACCACATGACTTAGCAAACTTATATTCAACAAAAAGAGATAAAACAATTAAGGATGTTCCTGATGGATATGATGAAAATGAACCGGGTAGACCAAAAACCAAATTAAGCGATTTTGGTACTGACAAAAGTAATTTCAGCCGTGATCCATTAGGTAAATCTGGTATGACAGCTGATGATAGTCCTAATAGAACTAATAATGTTTCTGCATTAGCTCTTGAAGAAAATAATAGAATCCTTAAAAAATTATCTTTAGGAAGAATGAAAGGCAAACAATTATTAAATGAAGAGGGTAGATCATCTATGTTAGATGAAAAAAACATAATAAAAGAATAACCCTTCAGGACTCTCTACATATTTATATAAGAATAAATCAATTCATACATGAAACCTAAGCACTCCAAGTACAAAAATACTGGGATACTATTTGAACTGTTGACAAGACAAATTACGTCGGAGACTATTTCGAATTCCCAACCAAAGGCTGTAGGTATCTTAAGAAAATTTTTCGGTAATAACTCAACTCTTGTAAAAGAGTACCAGATATATAATGCGTTACTTAATAAAAGATTTGAGAAAGAAGCAAGCGCTACTGTTCTCATTGAAACATTAATAGACGCTCACTCTAAACTTAACAAGTCTGTTTTAAGAAGAGAAAGATACAACCTAGTTAGAGAAATTAAAGAAACCTATAATATAGAGGATTTTTTTAAAGCAAAAATCCCTAATTATAAAGTATATGCTAGCGTCTATAATCTTTTAGAAAATCAAGATGCTAATCCTATGTCAATTGTAAATTCTAAAGTAGCTATTTTAGAACATATTACAAATAAAAATCTTCCAAACAAGCCCAAAAAAGAAATGGTTATGGAAGAATATGAAAAATTCGATACAGAAACCAGAGCCCTTACTTATAAATTGTTGATGGAAAAGTTCAATGAAAAATACTCTGGATTAGCAGATAACCAAAGAACCCTTCTTAAAGAATATGTTTATAATGTTTCTAATAGCCCTAAACTTAAATCTTTTATTAACAAAGAAATTGTAAGAGTAAAAGCTGAAATTGAAACACTAGCTGAAAATACTGATCAAGTTACTAAAATTAAACTTACTGAAGTTAAAAACTTGATTAAACCCCTTTGTAAAAAATCATTTGTTCATGATGATAATGTAATTAATCTTCTTAATTATTATGAGTTAGTTAACGAACTCAAATCTGCTCAATAATGAACGTAGATAAACTTAGAAATTTAATTCGTGAACTCATTAAAACCGAGTTAGAAGAGGCTAATTCACTAGGAGCTTCTGGAGCAGGTACTACAATCCAAACTGGACAAAGTGATGCTTATGCTACTCCTAAAGCTTTTTTAAAACCTTCTGACTGGAAAAAGAAAAAGAAAAAAATTAAATACGCTGAAAGTAAATAAGTTATGGCTAAAAAAATCAACGCATTTGAGTTTGGTAAAGGTGAGGTAAATATTTCTCGCCCTGGTGTGCATGCTAAAACAAGAACTAGCAATCACAAAACATCTAAACACTATAAAAAAGCCTATAGAGGACAAGGAAAATGAGCAATTTAATCGTAGATATCATCCCTTTAAAAGTTGACCGTTTATTAATTGAATCGTCAATTAAAGCTGGTGGTCCCCTCATTGTAGAGGGTATTATCCAAAGAGCTGGTGTTAAAAACCATAATGGTCGTATTTACGAAAGAGCTATCCTTGAAAGAGAAATGACCAAATATATTGATGGTCCCGTTAAGCAAAATAATGCATTGGGTGAATTAGACCACCCCGATTCATCTGTTATTAACTTAAATAACGTATCTCATAAAATTAATAAGTGTTGGTGGAATGGAAATGATGTACATGGTCAAATTGAAATCCTTCCAACCCCAGCAGGTAACATAGCTAAAGCACTATTTCAATCAGGAGTACCAGTTGGTATCTCATCTCGTGGAATGGGTTCAGTACAAGAAAATTCAGATGGTGTTTTAATGGTACAAGAAGATTTTGATCTATTATGCTTCGATCTAGTATCTACTCCATCTACACCTGGTGCTACATTAACACCTCAACAATTAAAAGAAAGTATAGAGCACCCGACAGCTGATTACACTAAAGTACACAATATTATCCGTGATATTATTTGCGATAACACAGGTATGTGTAAGTGTTAATCGCGATTTAAAAGTCCTTTAATAAAGTTGTAAACAAATACAACAATCATAATTGGCCATAAAACAATTGACCATAGGCGTTCTCCAAATGTAACGTCCATCCCATTCCATTTAATAACGTGTTCAATGCCAAACGTTACAATCAAGCCTATTAACAGGTAGTAAGTAATTAATGTAATCATAATATAGGGGTTTTATTCGGTATAAAGATAAAACCAATATTTTGGGTTTCCAAATTTTTTTTATATTTATTTCCAGTAAGCATACACTATCTTAAAATAGTGTCCCTGGATTTTAAAACAAATCCCTATTAGAGATACTAAAATCTCTATTTCCCGTATTTTTATTTACTGGAAGCCAATTAAAAAATTAAACAAATGGCTAAAGAATTATTAAAAGAGGCTATTGCCGATGCAAAAGCCGTTAGAGAAGTCGCTTTGCAAAATGCTAAAATGGCATTGGAAGAAGCGTTCGACTCTAAACTAAAAAACATGCTTTCTGCTAAATTAGCAGAAGAGCTTGAAGAAGATGTCGAACTTGAAGAGGCATTTGATATCGACCCAAACGATATTGATTGGGAAGATATAGAACCAGATGCTGAAAACAGACCTGACTATCAAGAGGGTACAATATATGGAACCTCAGATGATGGTCGTGAATGGAAAGCTCATGGTTACTACACTGAATTTGATGGTTATCAAGTTATTGGTGATTTAGAAGCAATCGAGGAAACGTCTGAAGGTATGTCTTACGAAGAGGACGATGAACTCGATGAAGAAATCAACCTTGACGAACTTATGGCTGAATTAGAATCACTTGAAGAAGGTGACGACGAAGAAGAAGAAGAAGAAGCCGTAGAAGAAGGACTCAAAGATTTTATTAAAAACGTAAAAGCAGCTGCTGGCGGTGAAGGTAAAAAAGTTGGTGACTGGGTAGCTAAGCAAAGCCCTGAAATGATTGCTAAGGCAAGAGAAGACAAGGGTGCTTACCAAGACTTAGTCGCTAAACTAAGAAAAGACCTAGGCCAAGAAGATGGTGATACTATGGCTAGAAGATTTGATGCTCTTTCTAAAATCGTTAAAGGTAAAGAACTTGGTACTTACATTTCTAAAGATGCTTCTGGTATTTTAGGTACTCGTAAAATGGAAGAAGCTGAAGAATCTGAAGAAGATACTAATGAATCGTTCGATATCGATGCTTTAATCGCTGAAATTGAAGCTGAACTCGAAGAGGGTAAAATGAAAAAAGCCGATGACGAAGAAGTAAAAGAAGCTAAGAAAAAAGACGACGAAGAAAAGGCTAAAATGGAAGAAGAACTCGCTGAGGCTCTTTCAACAGTCGCTACCCTTCAAGAAACTATTTCTGAGATGAACCTTCTCAACAGCAAACTCCTCTACTGCAACAAACTCTTCAGAGCTAACGCGTTAAATGAAGCCCAGAAAGTTAAGGTAATTGACGCCTTAGACAAAGCATCTACAACAGGTGAAGCTAAATTGGTATTTGAAACACTTCAAGAATCATTTACATTCACAGGTGTAGAAAAGAAAGCAATTAAAGAAGGTTTAGGACGTGCTTCTAAGCCTGCTGGAGTTGCTCCTAAAAAGGTTATTACGGAATCAGTAGATGACACTGTGTTAAGATTCCAAAAACTCGCAAACATTAAACTTTAAAATTAAGAAACTATGAATGTTAACTCATTATTAGAGGGCGCTTCACCGCTTCAACACCAACAAGCTGAATCAGCTAAGTTGGCTAGAAAGTGGGAAAAGTCCGGTCTCTTGGAAGGCTTAAACGGCCACGAGAGCGAAAAATCAAACATGGCTGTTCTCCTTGAGAACCAAGCTAGACAATTAATCAACGAGAGTAACTCGTTAGGTGCTTCAGGTACTGGTACTACTATTTCTGCAGGTCAGAGTGAAGCATGGGCTGGTGTTGCTCTTCCATTGGTAAGAAGAGTATTCGGTGAAATCGTTGCTAAAGACCTCGTGTCTGTTCAGCCAATGAACCTTCCTTCAGGCCTTATCTTCTACTTAGATTTCCAGTATGGTGATGCTAAAAATGGATTCGGTGCTGGTGATTCTTTGTACTCTGTAGACAGCACTACTCTTAAAGAAACCCAATTACCAGGTGTTGGTCAAAGAAGCGGTCTTTATGGTGCTGGTACTTTCGGGTATTCTATCAATGAAGTAGATTCTGCTGCACTTTACATTACTGGTGGTGCTGAAGGTGAGGCTGCTGGTCTTGACGCTGTTATTGGTGCTGCTACCGCATCTCATGGTACTTTATCTGCTGCTGATTTCTTCACTTTTATTAATGGTGATAGTGAATTCTCTGCATCTGTTGCAAACACTGCATGTGATGTAATCAGAGTTTCTCTTGATTCATTAACTGATGAAGATCTTGAAGGTGTAAGAGCATTTGAAATCCTTAGTGGTTCTACTAATGTTACTGTTTACAATCAGTTTACTAAAGTAGGTACTGATTACATTGAATTCTTAGTAGATAACACTGCTAATGCTTTTGTTAACGGTGCTAGTAACTTAGTAGTCAGATACCACAAAGGCCCAGATAACCTTAACGATAGAGGTGATTATGAAGATGGTACTTCAACAGCTCCTTCTCAAGGTGATGGTAATGTTTCAACCCTTGAAATCCCAACTATCGACGTTAAGTTGAACAGCGATACTGTTACAGCGAAAACTCGTAAGTTAAAGGCTCAATGGACACCAGAATTCGCTCAGGATTTGAATGCTTACCACAGCATTGATGCTGAAGCTGAATTGACTTCTATTCTTTCTGAGTACATTTCAATGGAAATCGATCTTGAAATCCTCGACATGTTGATCAGAAACGCTGATACTACTAACCACTGGAGTGCAAACGTAGGTGTTGAGACTTCTAGCACAGGTGTTAGAACATCTGCTGGTAGTAACGAATACTACACCAGAATGTCTTGGTTCCAAACCTTGGGCATCAAGCTTCAGTCTGTTAGCAACACTATTCACCAGAAGACTCTTCGTGGTGGCGCTAACTTCATGGTAGTTTCTCCAAAAGTAAGCACAATTTTAGAATCTATTCCTGGATTCGCTGCTGACTCTCCTGGTGATTCTAACAAGTATGCGATGGGTGTTCAGAAAATCGGTGCTATCAACTCTAGATACACTGTTTACAAGAACCCATACATGACTGAGAACGTGATCCTTATGGGATACAAAGGCAACCAGTTCCTTGAAACAGGTGCTGTATTTGCTCCATACATCCCATTGATTATGACTCCACTTGTATACGATCCAGTATCATTTACTCCACGTAAGGGAATCATGACTCGTTACGCTAAGAAGATGGTTCGCCCAGACTTCTACGGTAAGATCTTTATCCACGATCTTAACTTAGTGTAATAGAGTATCTCTATACAATTAGGAAAGGGCCGCAAATTGCGGCCCTTTTTTATATGTATAATAAACAAACGTTTTAAACCATTTAATATGGCTAAACAAAATATTGAAAAGATCCCACCAAAAGGGCCTATTCGCTTCTCAATTTCACTTTCAGAGGAACAAAAAGAAGCCAAAGAAAAAATCCTCCAAAGACCGTTTAATTTTATTATTGGAAAAGCTGGTAGTGGTAAAACATTACTAGCAGTACAAGTTGCATTAGATATGCACTTTAAACGTATGATTAATAAAATTGTTATTACTCGCCCTACTGTATCTAATGAAGACAATGGATTTTTACCAGGTTCACTTGAAGAAAAATTAGAACCTTGGTTAGTACCAATTCGTTCTAATATGCGTAAAGTATATAATAAACCAGATATTTTATCTAAAATGGAAAGTGAAGAAAAAATCGAATTAGTTTCACTTACTCACTTTCGTGGTAGAACATTTGAAGATGCCGTATGCATTATAGATGAATTCCAAAATCTTACTAAACAACAACTACAAATGTGTTTATCACGTTTAGGTAAAAACTCAACAATGATTTTTACAGGCGATAGCCAACAAATAGATTTAAAATTTAAAAACGATTCAGCTATACACGAAGTTGCAAAAGTTCAAGGTTCACAGTTTGTTAATAAAATCATCTTAAAAGAAAACCACCGCCACGAAGCATTGGACGAAATATTCGAATTACTAAAAGATTATAGTTGATTTATACTTTTCTATATTTATAATCAAACACTATAACTTATGGCAGATATCCCTATTTGGCCCGGTTCAGCATCGTTTGCCGATACAACAAATCCAACACCCTTTGGATTTTATGATACAGATACAGACTTTACCTCTTCAGCTAACCAAGTTGCAACTTGGTGTGCACAGAGGCTGGGATACCCTATAGTTGATATTGAATTACAAGCCGTAAATTTCTTTACAGCATTTGAAGAAGCTGTAACTACATATGCCCAATATGTTTATCAATATAAAATTATTGAAAATATGGGGTCTCTTGAAGGATCCCCTACTAGTAGTAACCTAAATAATCAATATGTCCAATCTAATTTAGGTAACATTATTGCTATTGCAGAACAATATGGTACTGAAGCGGGAACTGGGGGTAACATTGACTATAAAACTGGTAGTATAGCTATTAGTGCTTCACAACAAGTATATAACCTAGATGATTTATGGACAAATGTTAGTGAATCAGGGAATAATATAGAAGTAAAAAGAATTTACCACTATGCACCACCAGCGATTGTAAGATACTTTGACCCATATGCAGGTACGGGTACTGGAATTCAATCGTTAATGGAAACTTTTGGGTTTGGTAATTATTCCCCAGGTGTAAACTTTATGTTAATGCCTATTTATTACGATGCCTTAAAGATTCAAGCAATTGAATTTAATGACCAAATTCGTAAATCAGCATATAGTTTTGAATTAATTAATAATAACAAATTAAAAATATTCCCCAAACCTAGAAGGAATGAAACTTTGTATTTTGATTATGTTGTTAAAGAAGATAGAAATAGTGTTATTCGAAATACAAACAAAGGACTTGTTTCTGATATTTCAAACGTTCCTTATGCTAACATAAGTTATAGCACCATTAATACCCCAGGAAGACAATGGATTTTCCGTTATACTCTAGCAGTATCAAAAGAAATGTTATCTAATGTAAGGGGCAAATATTCCACAGTTCCTATCCCTGGTGCTGAAGTTACTACAAACGCTGAATCATTAAGAAGTGAAGCAGCAGCTGAAAAACAAGCTTTAATTGAAGAACTCAAGTTAATGCTTGATGAATCTTCAAGAAGTAAGTATATAGAACGTGAAGCTCAAATTGCTCAAAACACCCAAGATACTCTTGGTAAAGTACCTTACCCAATATATATCTACTAATGATTAAATTAAAAGACATATTATGTGAAGATATATCTTTATTTTCTGTGGATGTAATTTTAGTCACAGATAAAAATACAAATTTTACGGATGTTATTGATGGGGTAAGGGGAATTCGTAAAATAACCACAGTTAATGCCAATACACCTGAAGAGATGGAGGCTAAAAACCGTAAAAGAACTGATAATAAAGAAGTTCATACGGCAAGTATTAAATTTATTGGGGGACAAGATCCTAAACAAGATTTGGATTTTTTTAAAACCACAATGCTTCAAAGTAAAAAAGGCGACCCTAATAAAAGAATTGAAGGATTACGCCACGTTATATTCAAACCCAAATCATTAATTCGTGTATAATGCCATTATTTGGAGGAGCCAGAGACATATCGCTGTTCAGAAGTATGAATAGAGAACTGATTAATGACATTATTCAGACAGAAATAGCCTACTATAAATTAGCTTTACACGAAACAGTTGCAAATATGTATGGGGAATCTACCCAAAAATCATATTATGAACCTCTTCGCCTTGCTTGTTTAATGGATAAAAGCGATCAAGAATGGAGTAGCGATGATTTTGGGCCCGAAGTTAAACAAATTTACCAGTATAAATTTTTAAAAGCCGATTTAGTTAATATTAACTTAGTACCTGAAGTTGGTGATTTAATTTTATACGATAATGATTTTTGGGAAGTAGATACATTTGTTGAAAATCAATATTTTGTGGGTAAAAATCCTGATTATGCTATTTCAACAGATACGCAAAATTTTGGTACTTCACTTTCTATTATACTATCTACTCACTTATCAAGAGTAGAAAAATTAAACCTTATTCCCCTTAGGGGAAACAAATACCCTGTTACGAATACAGCTTTGGGTTCAACAGCAAATCCTAGATAAAGATGGCAGAAAGAATTAACCCCAATATTTTAAATTCGAACACTCTTTTAAGACGTAACTTAGAAGCAAGTGCGCCACCTGAATTTCAAGAATTATCCCTTGATACTGAAAGAGATACAGCGGGCGAAAATCGCCATTTAGAAATTAGAAGAGATCAAGATACTTTTGAAGGAACCACAATTACCCTTCAAGATATTGACGAAGCTGTAAATTACTATCTAAGTGAAGATTTAGGTTTAGCTGTAAATTCTAACGGTGAATCAATTAAAGTCCCCGTGATGTACGGGTCCCCTGAAAGATGGAAGGCCGTGCAAGCAGACGGCTATTATCGCGATAAAAACGGACGTATACAAACGCCCCTCATCATGTTTAAACGTACCTCTATTGAAAAAAGGAGGGAACTAGGAAATAAACTAGATGGTAATAAACCTAATTTATATGTTGTAGAACAAAATCGCTATAGTCCTGATAATGCATATGATGCTTTTAATATAGTAAATAAAATTAAACAACCCAAAAGAGAAGTTTATCAAGTACCAGTTCCTGATTATTTATTTGTAAACTACGAAGCTATCATATGGACAGACTTTATGTCCCAAAATAATAAATTAGTTGAAGCAATAGAATATGTTTCAGATGCTTATTGGGGTAATAAAGAAAAATATTTGTTTCAAACAAACGTAGATAGTATTACAAACGTAAATGAGTTGCAAGTTGGCGAAGACAGATTAGTCCGAGCGTCATTCAATTTTAAACTCGCCGGTTATATAATTCCAGATACTTTCAAAAGATCTACTCAAGCTCAACCCAAACAGCTTACAACATCTGAGATAGTTATTACCAGCGAGACTGTTAAAAAAATTGATGACCTCTAAGACTAAGAATGCCCTCAACTAAATTAATATATGGTGTTGGAAGAGTACCTAAACCGAGTGAATTCTCGTTAGGGGAAATTATTGTTAACGTAGACGATTCAAAAGTCTATTCAAAAAACAAAAATAACACAGTATTTGAAATTGGTGGTGGAACCACTATTATAGAAGGAGAAAGCAGCGGATTAGGTTTTACAACAGCTTCAATTTCTGCATCGGGGTTTTTTACCTCAGCTGATACTTCAAATTTAATAATTTCTGGTGGAACTGGCGTTAGTGTAACAACTGGTTCAAATAACCAAATTATTATCACTGCTACAGGAGATTCTGAAGTTACTAATGCTATATATGCAGATACTGCTTCTTATGTAGAATCTACTAATATAGATGGTATTTTATTTTCATTCATTAATGATGAACAACAAGGGGGGTTATTTTTTGATCCTCATAATATATCATCTCAAGATGAAGTTCAAGTTATTACAGTAGGTTTAACAACTTCTGATAAACCCTTATTTGCCGCTATAAGCTCAAGTGGAGATATAAGTGCAAGTGGGTATATAAGTGCTTCTGAGTTTATAGGAAACTTAACAGGAACTGCTTCTTTATCTGATAAAATTAAAACCACAGATGGTAATACGACAGATTACAATTACCCCGTATTACATGGAACTCCAGAAACTTACTCAACTGTTCTTAGAAGATATAATCTTACTTTTAATCCTGACAGTGGAGCTTTAATTACCCCAACTATAAGTGCCAGTAATTATTTAAGACTTGAACCCATTGAAAACACAACAGGAGTAGCGGGAGCTCTAATGTATTCAGCGTCAAATGAATTTTATTTAGGGTTCTCTTAAAAATCGATATTTATATATAGTAACAAGATATAGTCATGAATTTTGCACAATTAAGAAAAAAAGCAATAAAAACACCTGAAGAACCACAAACTTTAGGTTTAACTAAACAAGAATGCGCGGTTATAATGGGATTAATTGGTGAAAGCCGAATCCAAATTAAAGATTTGCAATTCTTTTACGACTTAGTATATAAACTTCAAGAATTTATTCAAGAAGAAGAAAAATAATAACATATGGCTAATTGGAAAAAAGTAATAGTCTCAGGCTCAAACGCCGAACTAAACAATATATTTGCCTCCGGCAACATTACAGGCAGTAATATAAGTTCTAGTGGGGAATTATATTTTAGTTCTAGTGAAGAAAACTTTAGTAATATTGTAGTAGTAGATATAAACACAGGTAAATTATATAGAACTGCATCAAGTGCTTTATCAGTAGATTTAGTCTTAGGGGAACCCACAGATACAACTTATAGTGATGGGTTACTCCCCTTTCAAACAGATGGCAGTACCACAATTAATGATGCTATTGATGATATTAATGAGGTATTAGCAGGATTAGCCCCTTCTCCTGCCCCTAATATGGCGGGTTTAGGAACAGTTGATAGTGGTACTGAAGTTAATGTATCTTTTGGTTCTGATAACCCCATTACAAATTATACTAATGTATTATCATCTACACTAACTTCTCCTGATTTTTCTACATTAGCTACTAATGGTAATTTTTTAAATAATAAAAATAATGATGATACCACAGATGATAGATTAGGGGCATTTAGTTCTTATACTATTATAAATGGAATATTAAACGATTATGTTACATCTGATGGTACCCCAAATGTTAACTATGGGAATAATGCATTTAATAATGGCCACACTGGTACGCTTAAATTATATGTTAATAATGATAGTACTCCTGTCCATACATTAGATTTATCAAGTGATATGGATGCTATAGCATCTGATTTAAATGGTAACTCTTCAGGTTTTACAAACCTCTCAGCAACCCAAAGTGCCCATTTCCCAGCAACAGGAAATGAATTATCAGTCTTTACTCACAGATCAGGTTCTTGGCAAGTAGGTACTGCAGACCAACAATTAGGATGGAATTATGCTAAAGTTATTCATACTGTAGGGGCTGTAGATTATACAACAAATTACGTTGAGTGGGTAGTTGATACTAATGCAGATGCTTTAAGCGTATCTAATAACACAGTAACTAACTTTAGTGGTACCTTTACTAATAGATGGATTTCGGGTGTAAAATATTTTAATTCATTTACAGCAGATTACCGCGTTACTGTAAATAATGTATATAAAAACGTTTACAGTGATAGCGATAGTGCTATTGATATGGGTAATAATAATACAGGTTTAGTTACATTTGATTCATTAACTCAAAAAGGAACTGGACTTACTCAAGCAGATTACACAACAGATAATACTGCCCCTACTCAACCATTGGCTCTATTAAACCCGGCAGTTAATAACTGCGAAACCACAGAATTACAAATTACAGGTTCATTAAAAAGTTTAACCGACAGATCATGTGTAACTACAGGTAATGCATTTACTATAGATCTTGATTCAGTTGTTCACCCACTTAAAACCAACCTAACTAACGAGGGTGCTGCTTCTTTATCAGGTTTATTATTTGATAATAGAACAGAAACATCAACTCTACAACAAGAAGATTTTGTAAGTGAATCTATAGGTAGAATTCCCGTAGGAGCATATGCTAACCAATCTGCAGTAAGCACAGCAATTGGAACATTTGATGCTACTTCAACATTAGCAAGTGATGAGTTATTAGTATTCCCTGGCATTAATACTTCCAATGCAGGTAATGGAAGGTTAGTATATCCTACCCAAGGCGTAAACAGTGGTAATTTTAGTGGTGTAAGTAATATCCCTTCAGGCTTTACTGCCAACTATTCATCAGCAACTGGTGATAGAAAATTTGTAAGAGCATTCCGTAATAATGTAGGTGCTACCTCTAATGGTTCTATTACTATAGAAGGTAGTGGTACGATTGTAGCTTCAGGTGGTTCTTTAAGTTCTACTAACATTAAAGTCAGAATCAAATTCCCTGGAACAACAGCATTCTTAGATTTAGCAACTGTCCCCGCAGATAGTGATAACTTACAATCGGACGATATGGGATGTTTAACAGGTACTTTAGTTTCTTCTTTAGACGCTACTAATAGTTTCACTACTCAAACAGCTGCCGGTGGGGGTAGTATAGCTCTTAATGACTATATAATTGTAGAAATTACAGCAGCAAGTACTTGGACAGGATTTATAGACAAAATACAAGTAGCATTCAGCTAAAACTGACATAACCAATAGCAAAATGGCAAAAAATACTAGAATATTAACTAATATAGCATTTAAAAAATTAGCTAATGCTACTATAACTAACCCAGGAAACAGTGAATTCCAGGAAACTATCAAAACTAATATCCAAATAGGTGCTAATACTATATTTGCTAACACCCCTCCAGTATCTGGTCTTCCTACAACATTATATGATACCTCAAGTGATGGTTATGTCCAGTATGTTGAATTAGATTTAGTAGCTATTGGTTCTAGTAACTATGATGCAGATACATTTTCAGGTGATAACTCAAATTATGATGATGTTGATAATGGGCAAGGAGTAATAGACCACGCTTATGCAGCCAAATTACCAGCAAATTATGAAACCCAAGATGGTTCAAACTCAGATTCTACATCACAAAACCCCAAAGCAGGTACTGGATATTTTGTAAATGGTGGGTTTTTAAGTGGTAGTGGTGGATCTGTTCAAATCGTCCCTCCATCATTCGGTCTAGGATATATCCCTGTTATAGAAGATAGTAATGGTAGTAACCCATCATTAGGTGGTGACGCCCAAGATTTTTATATTGATTATTATTCAGGCGTTGTCTTTAGACAAGATGATGACCCCAACAGTTATTACCCTGTAAAATTAAAATGTTACATTTATATTAGTGACTTTGTTACAGATGCTTTACAAAATGTAGGGGATACTGTAGATCTTCACATTAGTGCTTCTGAAGGAGGTGGATTTAGTTTTGCTAACACAGCAACAGCATCATTTGAATCTGGCTCAGCAGGCATCACAGTAACAGCAACTCCTGCAAGTAATACAATTACAATTGGTGCCTCTACTGATAATGTTACATTCAATCAAATCACAGCTTCTATAATTAACGCTGATAAAATTGAAGCTTCTGAATATATTGTAAGTAGCTCTATTACTTACATGACTCAATCTTTCTCCTCAGGTTCAACAATCTTTGGAGATACAAATAACGACACACATCAATTTACTGGTTCACTTTATGTTTTACATACAGGTAGTAATTATGGAATTACACTTACGGGTAGTGGTTTAACAATTAATAGTGGAGATGGAGCAAGCATTAGTGCTAGTGGATTTATATCAGCTAGTGATTTATACTTAACAAACACACTTACTGCATTAGATGGTGGTGTTACCGTTACTTCAAACGCTTCCGTAGAATTATATGTAGACGGTAATATAACAGCTAGTGGCAATATAAGTGCAAGTTCTTATTATTCAAACGGATATAATGCGCTTTCAGTAGCCACTGTAGGAGGCGCTACCGCTTTGTATGTTGGTCCTGATCCAAATATTGATTTTAATTTATACGGTGATGTAAGTAATACAAATCTTTCCCATATATTTACAGGCAATATCACAGCCTCAGGTAATATAAGTGCTTCTGGGTTACTTTTTGCAAGTGCCTCTGATGATGGTGGAAGTGTTGGAAGTATAGCAGTTGCCATGTATGATACTGTTAGTGGTAGATTCTATTACACAGCAAGTGAAGCATTAGGTGATACTACATTATTAGAAGCAAGTGCCTCAGCTGGTATTCGGTTTGAAGATGACAATGGTGGATTTAGTACATCCCTAACACAAACAGCTTCTTTTGCAGCTGCTGGGGGCAGTGGTCTAACAGTAGATGTAGATAGTAATGTTATAACATATACTTTAGTAGGTGTATTATCTAGCTCACAACAAATCGCAACTGACATCAGTGGAGCTATTGACGCTGCTACAGGTTCAGTTCTTTCAGATTATGGACTACTAAGTAGTTCTCAACAGATTGCAACAGATATTAGTGGGGCAATCGATGCCGCAACTGGTTCACTACTCACAGATTATGGTTTACTTAGTGGTTCAGCTCAAATTGCAACAGACATCAGTGGCGCTATTGGAGCTGCAACAGCCTCTTTAAGTGCATCTATTGTTGGTACAGCAAACGAAGTTGAAGTAGTAGGAACATTAGGTGGTAATATTACAATTGGGTTACCAGATAATGTAATAATTGCAGGTAATTTAACAGTACAAGGTACTACAACTACAATTGATACTACTAATTTACAAGTAGAAGATTCATTTATACACTTATCATCAGGTTCAGGAACAAATGGTAATGGTGGTATTATAATTGAGAGAGCAACAGATAATACTGGAACTGCCTTATTCTGGGATGAAACCAACGGTGTTTGGGCAGTTGATTTAGCAGGAGCAAGTGCTCCCGGCAACACCGCTAATGCAGATGCTAATATAGTATTTGTATCTCACTCAAGTGCTAACCCAACAGGAAATCCACTTATGGGGGCAACCGAAAATTACCGATATGGTCAAATGTACATAGCTACTACAGACAACGATGGTGACGGAAATAACATTTGGATTTACGCTTAAAAATTAACCATGGCTAAATTTACAACACAGTGGCACAGGTTTAAGACTGTAAACACTTCTCCCGTCCAGCCAGAAAGCTACAGTACTAACAACATAATTAAAATCGGAGAAGGTCAAGCTATACTATCAAATGTAACCGATACTATAATATTAGAAGATCCTACTTATATAGATAATTCAGAAACAGAATTATTATTCTCAGATGAAATCCCCAGTAACGCTATTATTACAGGTATTCAATATACTTTTTATTTAGACGCCGATAATTCAAATAATTCTCGTATTGATTTTTACCCTAGAGTAGGAACAACAGACGGAACTCAAAAATCAATTTTTGGTACTAATATATATGGGGGGGCTACTAATACTTACCCTACCAATATTAGTGATAATACAGTTGGTCTTAATTTAGATTTAGATAATGTTGATAATATACAAGCAAAATGGAATTTTGCTCTTGAACTAAGTGTTAATAATTTTTATATTAATGGTTACGATTTTGAAGATGCTAATGGTCCATCACCCGCAGTTAGGTTAGAATATGAACTTCGCCCTAAAGTAACAATTACAACTAACGGAAAACTAAGTATAACTCAGGGTAAAATGCATATTGTTTAATAGAAGTAAAAGCCCAATGGTTCATATATTTATTTTAATCTTTAAAAATTAACTATGGCAGTATTATATAAAACATCTTTCCACCGATTTAATACAATTGCTAATAGTTCAGGTGTTACTAATGCATCATCTTTAATAGGCACAGGATTAGGAACAGCTTCTCTTCTTGATACAGGAGATTATGTCAGGTTATCAGATCCAACTGTTATAGATGATAGTGGAACCACACAAACATTTTCTACGGAAATTGCTAACTCAGGACATACTAACTATACTATTAAAGGTATCCAAATCCAAACACAAATATCTAGCTCATTACTTACTTTTAATTTTGATATGCAACACAAAATCCGTCTTAATGGGAGTAGTGATGTAATAATGTCAACAGAAAACCCATTAAGTTTACAGCCTTATAATCCAAGATTATACCCTGACCCTACCCAACCCCTTAGTACCTTTACTTTAGATCTTAATACAAATAACATTGATGACCTTGAACTAACAACATATTATAGTGAACCCTCCGATCAAGGTGATTGGTTTAGTCTTAGTAATACTTTTGCTAGTGGTACCCCTACCCCTGCTATTAGAATATGGTACGAAGGATATAGTCGAATCACAGTAACAACTGGAAAACTAAGTATAACTAGTGGTAAAGTAAGTATAGGTTATTAATAAACTCTTATATGTATATATAACAAATAAAAATTAAAAGTTATGCTAAGAGTTACATTAGAACCCCAAGAAATCCAGTTTGCAATCGCTGCAATCCACCAAACTCAAATTATGGGTAAAGACGCACACGTTGTATCTAGTTTATTAAAAAAATTTGAGGAAAAACTTGCTGGGCTCCAAGAAGTTAAACAACAATAATATTTATATCCAGCTATTATTGGCCTGTAAAGGAAGTAGGCAGCAACGTTGCTGTACCTAACCGTAGTAGTGTTTTAAAGTATGCCTAATTGGAAAAAAGTCATCGTATCTGGCTCGGATGCCGTTTTAAATAACATCACTGCAACTGGTAATGTTACTATTCAAGGAGACTTAACTGCTGAAAATTATATAATTTCATCTACTACAATGTACATGACCCAGTCATTTTCTGACGGGTCAACAATTTTTGGAGATACTTTAGGTGATACACACGAATTTACAGGTTCACTTTTTCTTACTGGTACTTACTACGATGATACTCCTGTA
>Ga0208161_1000597_pt1 | contig 20430 bp, 17 predicted proteins | sample CB_VirMetaG_3_FD_184538 | JGI IMG/M metagenome (GOLD analysis project Ga0208161, IMG submission 184538) | Freshwater to marine saline gradient viral communities from Chesapeake Bay - CB_1508_1S Viral MetaG (SPAdes) (version 4) | ecosystem: Environmental > Aquatic > Marine > Coastal | place: USA...
ACAGTGCCTCGGAGATTGGTAAGTTGGCACGAGAGAGAGACAATGCCATCGAACTGATTGCCAAGACATACTTACGTATTGTGTCGTTGCTAGCAGAGGACAAAGAGCAAGCAGTGATTGAGGTAGATGGTTTACCGAAGGTGATCACACCAGAGGATTTGGATGCCAAGTTTAAGATTGTGGCATTGGACCAAAGTAGTACTCCACTATCTGAGGCATTGAAACGTAGTAACCTTGTACAGTTGTTGCCTGTGCTTACTCAGTTGGGTGTACAGCCACAAAAGATAAAAGAGGAACTGATACGCATCTACGACTTGCCCGAATCCTTCAATGAAGAAATAGAACAACCTATGGCACCACCAACAGCACTACCACAAGGACAGGGTGAAATGGCGACTACTGCCGGTGATGTTGGCGCACAGGGTGAACTACCAGCACAACAACTAGCACAAATGCTTAACCAACAGAGATAACGATGCCATTGTATACCTACCGTTGCCAAGTATGTTCAAGAGAGCATGAAGAACTGATTATGTTTGAGGACTTTGAAAACGACAACTTTCCACAGGTTTGTGGTGCAGATACGTATGAACAGGGGTGTGGTGGTGACTTGTACCGTGTAATGTATGCGCCACCCAAACATGGTAGTTGGAATACAACTGGCAAGTATGGTGCCGATGGTTACTTCTCGAAGGCACTTGGAACGCATGTCTCTAGCCCACAGAAAGAGAAGAAAATAATGGAGAGTAGAGGGTTTGTGTGTGAGGCTGACCTTCCGAAAGACCGTTGGGACACAGCAGTAGAGACACAGAAAAGACGTGTAGCCGAACAAGATAAAAACATCGAAACCTACACAAGTGCTTTGAAAAGTGGTAAAACAAAAGAGGAGGCTGTAGTGGAGGCGTTTACTGCCAAAGATGCAGTCAGTGGAAAACTAGACGACACATGGGGTGCGAAATGAGAAAAGAAGATATGATGGGTGAACCAGGAATGGGCATCGAGATTGAGATTGAACAAGCAGAAAGCGAAGAAGAAGGTGACTTTGCTGAGATGGCACCCAAGGGTCGGTTTAGTGCTAAGGCATTGAATAACTTGGTAAAAGCCACGAATCGTTTGTTGCCGATGTTTGATCAAACACCAGACTATCCAATGTTTGAGGGTGACGTGACAGAGTTCCCTACAGACTTTGTGCGTGTGTTGGCTATGTTCCAAGGTGCCACAGAAGATGCCATTGGACAAGGTATTGTCGATGACGAGTTTGGTTTTGACTTTGACGAGATTACTGGTGATGGCAACGTACAGGTGCTTGCTGGTAAAATAAATAAACTTGCTGCCGACAAAGGGTTCAAGCGATACCTTCAAACCATGCCAAACGAAGAACCGGAAGGTGAAGAAATGGCGATGGCAGAGGGTGAGGCTGAAGGTATGGAACAAGGTCCTATGGGTGAAGAAGATATGGATGCCTTGTTCATGGAGAGAATGTGATCTACTTAGAACCAAGAGAACATTTTACAAGTGCAATTATTTTAGAGACAGAGGATACTGTAGAATATGACTTTGATTTGCTTATTGATGTTCTAATGTCTAACAATAACTGGAACTATGAAACTGCCATAGATTGGTATTGCTACAACATCGAGCCTCTAATTCAATATAAAGGACTTATCATAAGAGAGAATAATGCCACCTAAGAAAGGACTGTATGCCAACATCCATGCCAAGCGCAAGCGCATCAAGGCTGGTAGTGGTGAAACCATGAGAAAGAAAGGGAGCAAGGGTGCTCCTACTGCTGCTGATTTTAAGAAGTCTGAAAAGACTGCCAAGAAGAAACGTACAAAAACCATTCAAAAAAGGAAATGACGATGAATAACACTACCTCCGGTTCGGAGACTGTTGAAGATACCACTGTAGAAACTGCTGAAGATGTTGAAACTGACACAGATGTTAGTGATGATAGTGGTGCTGTTGCTGAAGAAGAACTGATGACCATTGAGGAACTGTTGGGACTTAATGAGGATGACTACGAAGAATTTACAGAGGATGCCAACCACAAGGGCATGAAACCATTGCATGAGTGGATGGGACACATCCCAGAGGACGTTAGAAAGCATGTCGCAAACATACGGTCTAGTTATACTCGTAAGACCCAAGAGTTGGCAGAAATGCGAAAAGCACTTGAGGCAGAACGAGCAGAACTCATGCGCCAACAAGACATGTCAGTCAATAATCCCTTCCTTGCCAGAGCAGAACAAGAGTTAGCCAACGAGCAGGAATACGACCTGTATACACCGGAAGGTATGCAAGCCGAAATCAAACGTCAAGCAGCACAGATGCTCAAAGAAATGATGAAACCGGCACAGGAAGAAATACAGATAAAGCAAAGACGTATGCAACTTGAATCGTTTAAGACTGAGAATCCAGAACTGATGGACGATGCCTATCGCCTTCCTGTGGCACAAATGCTCCAAGAGCGACCCGAACTCAAACTTGAGGATGCCTTCTACATTGTAAAGGCCAAGGTGGATGCACAGAAACTCAAGGCAGAACGTGAGCAAATTGCGAATCAAAAATCCCAAAGACGAGAGACACTTCGTAAAACAAGTAGTGGCAAGTCTGTAACCCCATCTGGTACACCCAAGTTTCGAGATGCTTGGGAGGCATACCAATATCATAAATCCCTTAACTCTAAGAAGTAGGTCCTCATGCCCAAAGGTAAGCGCAACGTCAATAAGATTATTATTCACCACACTGCATCATCGAAGAACACTACGGTAGAGCAGATTCGAGATTGGCATGTCAATGGCAATGGATGGTCTGACATCGGATACCACTTTATTATCTTGGGCGATGGTACAGTAGAGACTGGTCGCCATATCAACAAGACAGGCGCACACTGTAAAGGTCACAACAAGGGTAGTATTGGAATCTGTGTGACTGGCAATACATCACAGGAACCACCAAACAAGTTGCAACTAGAATCCTTGTGGGCAAAGTTGAAACTATTGATGGAAGAATATAACCTTGACAGACGTAACGTATATGGTCACAGGGACTTCGGTGCTACCGAGTGCCCAGGCAATATGCTGTATGCGTTGTTGCAACAATGGAAACAAGGTCTTATGGCATAGGACTTGACAATACAAGAATTAAAATTTACACTGCTTATGTTGAAAGAACTCTCTGAGCACTCGGACAACAACCATTCCAATGGAATACGGTTTGAGCAAACTTCAAATACTTAAACTTAAACACAGGTAATACAATGGCTATTTCTAATGATCTATTGTCGTCAACCTTGTACTCCATTCGAGATGGTGAAGTTGACGAACTCTTTCAAAAAGTCGCGTTCTTAGATAACGCAAAGCGATTCAACGGTATTGAATACGAAGATGGTGGTATCAAAATCCAACGTCCTCTCTCTATCGCTGAACATTCACAAATCACAAACCTTCCTACTGGTTATGAGGCTGTCAACTTGGCAGTTAAAGACGTGTTGCAACCAGCAGTTTACGAATGGGCTGACTTCACTGCTCCTATCGTAATCACCAAGAAGGAAGAACTTGAGAACAAAGGCGAGAAGGCTATCGTTAAGATTGTCGAGGCACGTATGCGTTCTGTAATGGGTATGTTGCGACGTGAACTCAACAAGCAGTTGTTGCGTGGTAACTCTACCATCTTGACTACCGTAAACACTTTGAACGGTAATGTTGCTGGTGGATTCTTGGAAGCAGAAACTAAGGCTACTCAAGCCAACAGTGTTGGTGGTGTATCTAAGACTGCTTATCCAGTAAACGGTTGGTTAAACCAAGTGTCTGACATTGGTGCTGCTTTCGGTACAAACGGTATTCTTGGCATGCAACAAATGGCTATCCAAGCAAACACTGTAACTCACATGGGTGAGATTCAATGTGTATTGTTGTCTGAGGCTGCAATGGCTAACTATCGTCGTGCTTTGTTTGCACAAGAGCGATTCATCAATGAGAAAACTCTTGATGGTGGACGTATGCAACTTGCTTTTGGTGGTGCTGTTGTTGAACAAGACCTTGAACTTGGTTTTGACTATGTTTCTGCATCGTTGAACGGTGGTGCTGGTAAAACTGCTCCATTGTCTGGCTACTTCCTTAACTTCGATGGTGTTAAGTTGTGCATGCACAAAGATGCTGACTTCGCTGTTTCACCTTTCGAGCACATTTCTGGAACTACTGCACGTGCAGCCCAATTGTATGTTAAAATGCAATTGATTGCAGACCATCTTGGTTCTTGTGGTGTTCTTTTCGATGGCGACACATTTTAAGGAGGCTTATCATGTCTACACAAAATATTATTCAATACTTAGAAACTTCTCAGTACAATGCCTTGCCTTCTGGTGGAACTACTCCAGTTGGTGTTGGAGCAATGAATCGTCGTCAAGTCGAAACATTTATTGCTGCTGAGGCGATTGCTGCTAACGACTTGGTCTCTTTGGACTTGAGCAAAACAGGCGATGGCGATAAAGGTATCTACATTGTCAAAGCCGATACTGGTACTGCCACAGATAAATGCGCTATTGGGTTCGCCCTCAATGGTGCGACTGCCGCTGGTGAAACTGTTGACGTAACAGTTGCTGGTATCCACGTTTCTGCTAATGTAGATGGAGCAACTGTTGCTGGTTCCACATTGTGCGTTGGGTCTACCGCTGGTCGTGCAAGTGTTTATCTAAACACAGATGTAGTGCCCATCATTGCTATTGCGGCAGAGGCAGATACTGCTAACGTTGCAACTGTGTTTGTGATCAAGCAATTCTAAGACTTCTTTGTATGTTGGATTCTCCTAAGGGTGGGTGGAAACACCCACCCTTTTTTCATATGGTGACCTATGGCTAACTTAAAAGCATTGCGAGAAAAGATTAAGAATATCACAGACTACTCTCCAGAGTTGTCGCAGTTCAATGACCAATTGGATGAACTGATCAACGATGCCTATTACAGCCTGTGGACTATGAAACGGTGGAACTTCACTACCAAACTTGGCACCATGCGTTTGCACACAGACATCTTGCCAGGCACCGATACAGAGAACAATGCTGGTGGTACAGTTACTGCCTCCATCAACAAGGGTGAAAGACAAGTTGCTTTTGTTGCAGCCATTGACCGTTTGCATGATCCCGATATTTGGGAAGGTCAACCCATTGAGATTGACACGATGGAATACACCATCAGTAAAGTGTTAGCCGGTCAAGTAATACTGTTAGACAGACCGTTTGAGGGCGATACCTCTACAGAAAATAGCAACTGGAAAATAAAGAAACGGTTCTATGACTTGCCGATAGATTGTTTGGAACTGTTGTATTTGGGGCATCGAGACTACCCCTATGTAAGTGTAACTGGTAGTCAGAATCCCTATGGCAAGTCGACAGCGATTCTCCCTAGACGAGAAGAAGATTTAGACCTTCGTGTAGACTACACACAGTCCTATGCAGAAGGGTACATCACAACACCAGTACAGAACATCAAACCGGCAGAGCAACTGACACTAGGTCAATCCAATCTAGTCGGATCAAACTTCCAAACCGGGAACTTTTATGAGATTACTTGGGCTTTTGTGAAGGATGGTAAGGTAGGCGCATTGGCTGAGCCACAGGTGTATGAAATACAAGAGGACAATACAGGTATTCTGATTACTTTCAAGTCTTATGATGACGACAATATTTTTGCCGATTCTTATAGCAACAAAGACCAACAACCTACACAATGGGAAGGCTACCGTAAAGTCGTATTCTGGAACAAAAACTTTGACCGTGCTACTGGTGAACGCAAAGGACTTCCATGCTGGTTGTATGTAACCAATGGTGGTTTAATTAGAAATGACTCTACATACCTTGAACCAATGGTCGTAGAGGATACTCTAAGTGTTGCGCTTATCTCTTACACCAATCAACTAGACAACGGTTCGCAACGATACATCGAGATTGATGGACAACACCAGCAGATACGACCATACCCACGTCCAATCGGTTGGGACTATGAGGTAGACCAAGTACAGAGTCCTCCAGGTACCATTACTGTTTACCACGACTACGTACGTGAAATGGTAATGCGATACATGTTTAAGCCACGGGACCTAGTATTGGCTACTGATGTACCACAGATGCCATATGAGTTCCATCAACTGATTGTGTACAAAGCACTTGAGGACATCTACTTGAAGTTGGGTCAACAAGGTTTGGCTGCAACATATGAAAAGAAATACATGAAGGAAGTCAATGGACTTGCCAAGCGATATGTAGACAAGATTGATCAACAAGTAGTACGTGGTCGATTCCACATGTCAATGGGTAGACCAACGTATGATGGTTCATCACTTCGGAGACTTCCATGAAACCACAACGGTTCAAACAGTTTGTACCATGTAGGGGTGTCAATCAAGTATTGTTGCCTACGTTTGGCGATGCCAACATCATCAACAACTGCCGATATGTGGCAGAGGATGGATGGAAGGCAAATGTGGGTTTTGAATCGTGGTGGCACATGCCTTCTACATTTACTGTGGATAACGCAATAGCCCAACGGTACTTCAAGGACAAGGTGGATTCTGTATTCCAATGGAAACGACAGGGCACCAAAGACATTTACACCTTCATCGAGCAAGGTGGGAGGTTGTATTATGTTCTCGGCAATAAAGGACAGGGCAGTACGTACACAGGGTCCTTTTATGAAAACGACATTGTTGTTGTTGATAGTGATCGGTACATTCCCAAGTTGGGCGATGTTGCTAGTCAGTATATCAATCTAGGACAACATCTACTTATCATCAACGGACGTGACAGAGCCTTGTTATTTAGTGGCGACAGGGTATGGAGAGACTTTGGTTTTGTACTTCAGACACCGAGTTGTAATCCCCTTGATGTGGATACAGAATACGAACGTGGTAATGTTCTTAGTGGTGGTGCTGCTGTTTGGTTCGGTAAGAACTCTCAGTATGGACTAGGCGACATAGAAGAAAACCAACAGTATACATACAACTACAAAATGACGATGATTACAGACTTAGGTGCTGAATCTCCATTGAGTGGCACACAAAGTGTATCGTGGTCGTTGGCTAACCCCAGTCCAGATTACAGATACGGTGTGGCACTTGACTTGCCTCTTGGACAAGAGGGTGTGGTTGCTAGACGTATTTACCGTACCAAAGAGATCAACAACAATGGTGAACTGTATTACTTTGTGACCCAGATTAACGAGAACAGTAGTCGATTCTACATTGATGCCATGCCGGACAAGTTCTTAGTAGATGAGGCACCATCGTTTACCAAGAGTAGCCCTATCAGTACCAGTTGGCGATTTGGTGAGGTTTGGGACAACAGACTGTGGTTGGCAGAAGGCGCACGTATTATCTATTCAGATGGTGGCATATTCGAGCAGTTTGGTGCCTTGAACTACTTTGACTTGGGCAACCAGACTGGTGGTGACATTACACAACTTGTTGCCTTCTACAACAATCTGATAGTATTCAGAGAGGATGCCATCAATATTGTGTCCTTCGATGCTGGTGTATACAACATCAGTACAATCACCAACACACTTGGTACAACAGCCTCCAATACCGTAGTGGTGATTCCACAGTTGGGTGTCGTATTCTTAAATGAACAAGGTGTGTGGATGCTGACAGGTGGTTTGAATGGTGGGGCCTCCATCAGTCTCCAGAAGATTAGCAAGCCTATCGACAAGATGTTGCGTATTATGAATCGACCTATGATACACAAGAGTATTGCAGCCTACAGTTTTCGGGAGAAAGAAGTATGGATGCACTTCCCTAGCGCAGATGCCACCACACCGGATACAGGGATTGTTCTGCACTTGGAGCCACAGACACCTATGTGGTCATTCAGAACGGACGAGAGCACACCAGAGAATGCTTATTGGAGCGCAATGACCACTACGATCAATGGGTACTTCCTATTGGGAACAGACCCAAACTGGACAATTGCCGAAGATAGCACAACTGGAAAGTTTGGTCCATTACAGGTTATGAGCGCATCCAATACCTGGGGTCAATCGGCTACGATTACTTCCTATGATGGTGAAACAGCGACATTTACGGTTACTGATACACCACATGGTGGTCACAAGTGGGAAAGTGCATGGTACGGATACCAAGACAACAGTGTAAAGATTCGATACTACAGTGTGGAAATGCAGATCATATCCTATGGTGACAATGGGTTTGACTTCTACTATGGTGTGGACTACTCGTACACCGAGAAAACAACCTCCACACAAAAGCAAGCCAAGAGTGAAACCGTATTTACACTGAATGAAGATGCTGTATTTGGACCATCAGATAGGTCTATTACCAAGGTGCCATTCACAGTGAACAGTAGTCGTATTGCAGAAGGTAGGTTGATCACCTTGCGATACGATGTGAATACTCAGTTGTGTGATCAGTTCAAGTTTGGCATTAAGACCACAGACGAGCAACAATGGCATCTACTGTCCTTCAACCTGTTGTCGGATGCTGTGGCACTACCATCTCTCAACCAGTCTACAAGGGTGTCACGATGAAAGTATTTACACAAGTAGGGCAAAAGAACTACGACCAAGTAAAGCCAGAGAACATCAACGACAACACACGTACAGTAGTTGGTGAGTACAATGGTCGATTGGATGGGCAGAACTTTCCAGTAGAAACAATAGATAAGTTCAAACTAGCACCACCAACACTAACATCACAAAGCACCTTAAACGTATATGCCTTCAAACATGTAGGACAAACACAGGACTACCACTTCGTTAGACGTTGGAACACGTATGAAGGTGGTATCAACGTACACCTTCCACTATATACATTCGACTTGCAGAACAGTGATTGGTCTAGTGGTTGGAACAACCTATGCGACATCGACAGCACCTTTAATGATTTGGTGTTAGAGTTCGATGCCGAGAGTGGTACTTTGCATGGATGCTTTGACATTGACTTTCGACATGGCACTGACATGATTGCAGACAGTGGTGGAATAGATACTGTTTGGAGCAACGATTGGTGGTCACGTTGGGGTTTGTTCTGTAACGATATACTAATTGCAGAAACTGGACGTGTATATCCACGATTGGAAAACTTGTCTGTGCCATTCAAACTTTTTGTGGGTACCCAACCTGTTCGATTAGAACTTCGATGGCAAACAATCAATACCAGTCCAGAGCAAGACCTTGGTGTATCCACAGACCCAATATCGAGAATGGAAATATATGGTGCATCAATATGGTGCTGTAATACAAAGAGGTAGACATGGGCAAGATTGGTAATCAATACTTTCGTGGTGGTGAGATTCCAAGCGCATCACAACTCAATGCTGTTTATGATAGTGTTGCTGCTGATAATGTAGAGAGTATCAACTTAGATACTGAATGGGCGAATCGTAAACACTTCAGTCCATCGAATAGCATTACGCACCTTTACAACTTTGATTACGATGGTACGACAAACTGGACCACAACGAGCACAACCTTTACAACCATCGACAACACTGGAAGTAACCCTAGTAAGGTCCTACCCAACTACAGTTCTCATTCTGATGTGGTTGTGCGTGTACATGCTAGTGGTCTTGTTGGTGAACTATCAATGGCACCTGGTGTAAACGATGGCAATGGTACATTGGGGCAGATAAACAAAAACACCTATGCCTTCCGTTTGTTGATGTCATTAAATAGCAGTGGCTCCACTGTTGACATAGCAAACTGTACGTACAGTTTTACAAAGAAAGCAGCAATAACTACAACAACACAATACTACACAGCATGGATACAATGGAGGTCCTTTGCCTTCACTGGATTGTATACACTTGCTGCTGGAAATGTTATTGATTCGATTGAGTTACAGGCATGTGTTGGTGACAGTGGCAATACGTTAAATATACAACACAATCATATCCAAGCGATTGTGGTGGAGAACTGATGGGATATACTAAGCCATATACGTATGTGGACACCACAGTGTTGTCTGCTGACAATCATTCCTCCAATGAACAGGCACTAAAAGAATATGTCAACCAAGAAGTCACTGATACGGACGTGGATACTGATACCATTGTTGGAGAGAGTATTAGTACCCCTCGCCTTATTACTTCTGTACAAACTGCTGATTTTGTTAGCAAAACTCTACAAGGTGTATCAAAGATACGATTACCACAAGAATATAGTTGGTTCACCTCAACCACTAAGAGCGACAATCAGATCAGTCAGACGGTCAAGGACTACCAAACCTTAGCCAATACTGGTTGTGAGGTTGTCATACCAACAGCCAACACAAAGGTAATGATTACGATTTACCTTAAAGCCTTTGGTTCACCAAACAGTAGTGTTACCTATAGCCCAGGTGGTGTATTGTTTGAGAGTGACTTCAAACTACAATACGAAAGACTTGGTTTGATCACACAGTTTGATGGTACAAGAAACTATGTATTTGAGACACAAACTGGTTCAACACCGGTTGGGCAAACTATTGTGCCAAGTGATGGTGGCAATGCTGCTGGTCATCGCAGCATAATGATTACTCGTATGCTAACATTAAACGCAGGCAGATATAAGTTTTCTGTCGCAGTAAACTCAAGAGTGGAGAAGGGCAACATCAACTGCCAGACCTTCACGGTAGAAACCTTTCATGTGTAGGTGAACTATGGACCCATTAACCATGTCATTGATTGCTGCTGGTGGTAGTGCCATTGGTGCTTTGCCAGACATTATTCCAAGCAAGTACGAACGTGACCAAAAGAAACGTCTACAAGAAATGCAGCGCAAACAGGAGATGGGTGCGTTGGGATTGACCAAAGCCGAACGTGATGCCATCGAAGGACAGATGCGTGGTGCTCGTAGACAGGCACAACAATATGCCGATGCTGAACGTGCAAGGCTTACACAGCCTACTGCACAGCCACAAATGGCATTGCTAGGTCAACAGATGGCTGATGAAGGAAGGCAACGTCTAGAGGCTGATTTGGCATCGCAAATACTAGGCATGGACTTGTCTCGTCAAGCACAACAAGAGCAAGAGATAAAAGACCTTGAGGCTGCACAAGCACAATACAGACGTGCGAGAGCAGAAGGTTTGACTGCTCCATTCCAAGTGGGTGCTGAAACTGCTGTTGGGCAAATGGGAATGGATAGATTGTTAAAAGGTATGGGACAAAACCAAATACAAAATGCAAGTGCGATTGCTGCTGCTGAGGAAGTAGGTAGAAATGCTGCACAACAGGCTATCTCGAATCAACCTCCTATGGGTGGTGTTGATGGTTTGTTTCCAAACAATCCGATGATGACTATGCAACAAATAAAAAACTTAGGTTTAAACGATAATGAAATGGCAATGCTTGGTATTTCTCCATCCTCTCCTCAATTGTCGCAAGATGCTTTATTTTTATTGCAACAAATAGAACAAGGTCAAAAGCAAGTTCAACAATACCTCGGAGGACAATAACATGGCTATTCAACAAGTAGGTGGACGTGGTGTATATGTCATCACTGGTAGTGGACGTGACCCACGTAAAGCAAGCAATGGACAGTCTTGGGCAGACCTTGTAACGCAACAGAAGTACATGTTGATTCAAGAGGCACAGAAAGAGGCACTACGTCAGATTGAGCAAGAGCAACTATCGTTCCAAGACCGACAACGTAGACAAGAGCAGTTGCGACAAAACCTATCTAAGCAGATTGATTCAGAGCGACAAAGCATCAATGACTTGCGCTTAAAAGAACTGACTTTGAATGAGGCAAGAGAACGTCAACAACAACGATTAGAGGCTGCCTCTCCACTTGTAAAAGGACAACGCAAAACCATTCGTAGTGGTAGTAGTGGTGGTGGTGGTGGTGGTGACAGAACAAGTACTACTCTCTCTATTCCAACCAGACAAGAAGTGATTAGTGACTACACAAATGTAATTAGTCGTGGGCGTGCTAATGTCAGTGACCTACGAAGAGAACGTGCTGCATTAAAACAAGCAAGAGACAAAGGCGAAACACTGCAGAAATATGCACCTAGTGTATTAACCGAAAGTGAGTTGGCTGACTTACAAACATACGCAGAGGCTATGGCTTTGGTTGACAAAAAGATTAGTGATGAAAACCAATTGATTGCCAATCAACGAGCAGAGTTAACCAAGTTTGAAAATACACTTTCTAGTGACCTCGATGCCGAGTTGCGCAAACGTGCCAAGAAAACTGAGCGCACAAGTGCTGGTGGTGGTGGTGCTGGTGGTGGTGGTGGTACATCCGTATCAAGAACAGTCTATGAAGGAACACAGCCTGTACCAGAGTTAGAGCCTGTATCATTACAACCGGAGATTGAACGTAGACAACAACGGATGCGTGAACTGCAAGCCGAAATGGATGCCTTAGAGTTTGAGGAGCGACCACAGTTTGATACGACAGAACGTATGCGTGACATCGCACGTGAGGACTATGGGTTGGGGGTTGAACGACAGCCACGTGAACCAAGACAGCCACGTGAACGTATCCCACTTCGAGAACGGTTTGCTCCAAGTAGACGTGCAGAAATGGACTTTCTAGGTGTGCAAGAACCAACAGTAGAGCAACCGATGCCCGAACAGCCTGTACAGAATGTTGCCCCTACTTCTACAACAGTAGAACAGCCAACACAGCAAATAAAAGTCGCTGATAATGTAGACGTTGCGCCTTACTTGGAAGATCGAGCAACACCGGAAGAAATAGAAAACATCAATACTTTTCTACGAGAGCCTTTGCCAGAAGAACAACCAACAGCAGCACCAACATCGACTGGAGATGCATTACGTGAATCGTATCCTGTTGACCAAACCCAAAGTCTTATTGATGGATTAAACAAATACTTTGATAGTCAAGAGAAACCCACACCTTCACCAGCACCACCACTAACACCACCACAAGGGCAGATGTTAGTAGAGGATATGCTAGGTGCGTTTGGTGAAACAACACCACAAAGAGTAGACTACCAACAGTCTTTCTCGGATGTACAGTTTGGCACCCCACAACAAAAGCAACAGCGAGCCTTGCAAATGATTATGGAGGCTAGCCAACGGTTGGGGCCATCGAATCCAGAATACCAAAGGGAAAAGGCAAAGATTCTACAACAGTTGCAAAAGGTTATGGACCCATCGCAGTTTAGAAAGCAACGCAAAGTAGAGCGCATTATGGATAAGGACCCGAAGAACTACATGGCATTGGCTGGTGCAGTTCGTGGTTTGTCTGAGCAAAACGCACGTTTGGTCACATCGCTATTTCCTGTATCATCGGATATGAAGATGGAAGAAATAGACAAGTTGTACAAGAGTGCCCAAAAAGAGATTGCAACTAAACTTGCCAATCCACAACGTAAGAAGGCATTGGAACTCTTAGAGTTACAGTACATTGCAGTTCTCGATGATTACAACGCATAGGTAAGCAGACATGTCTTTATACGATGATTTGATCAAGTTTGGTATTGTAGACCCACCGAGTGAAGAAGAACTAGCACAGTTGCCAAGAGAGGTTGCCTTACAGTTGGCAGATACGTTGGCGCAAAGTGGTGTTACCGGTGGGCAGTTGGGACGTTCTGAGGAAGAACTACAACGCAAACAAGAGGAAATATATCGTATTCTAGGACAAGGACAGTTGCCACAGTTTGGTAGTTATGGTGAACGTGCTAGACCAACAGCACCACCACTAGAAACCGATGTGACAGGCACTGCACCAATACCAGCGACAACAGCCACACAACGTCAACAAACCACATCTGGACAGTTGGTACAACCTACTAGAGCAGACATATTTGGTTACATCAACAAACAGTTGCCACAACTGCTTGTGGATAGTGGTATGGATGCCAACGAGGTTCCTCTACAAGTACAAGCCTTCCAAAGATTGTACAACCAAGTAGACATACAGAATAAGAAAGACAAGACCGGTAAGACTGAAGTAGAGACCTTAGAACAGGCTATGCAAGAGTTTTCAGACTTGTTGACAGGTAATGTACCTATCTTGTCAGAAGAAAGTGTAGACCCCAGTATGCAAGCATTGACAGCGACACCATTGGTCAATGCCTTCAGTCAACAGATAAAGCCCGGTAGTATCCCAGACTATACACCAGCACAACTTCAATACCTCAAGGAAATGAACAAGTTGAAGGTGGATAGGTACATCGAGAAGAACTACACGGAGAAGTTACGCACTGCCCCACGTATGTACTACGTGGACATTGATGGACGTAAACAAACAATTACTGAACCAGTATTGGACCATATTGTATCTAGTCCTACTGCTGCGATTGTTTATTCACCAGAGATTGACGATTCTATTCGAGAGCAGTACAACGACACTTACTTTGGTTTTACCCCATTGAAAATAAACAATCCAGATTATGGTGTCAAGCCACACCATGCAAAGCGCATGGCAAAGGTGGAGGCAATAGATAAACTGGGTGCCGGTCAATGGTTCCAAGACCCCGAACAAAAAGAGCGCATACTAGCCAATATCGACAAGTTCAAAGAGGAAGGTTTTTTTGAGAGCAAAACAGGGTTTGGTGGTACAGCAGAATCGGACTTTGGATACTACACACGTCTAGCCTTTTCTCCTCTCAATGCCTTTGCTGCTGCCAGTCAACGTGCTCTAGAAGCAGAAGTTGGCAAGGCAATGGGACTGGCATTTGAGGCTGGATCATATCTTGGTTTGACAGGTGACCTTCCAGAAGGTGAATCATACTTTGATACGGATATGGGTGCCCGACAACGTCTTAAAGAGCGAGAAAAGCAAGCTCCACTATACACTGGAACCATGACAATAGGTGAGACTGAGTTTGCGCCAGACAGTTTACTTGGAGAAATGGTAGATGCTGTAGCTAGAAATCGTGGACACCTTGACTTCAATACAGATGTTGCCAACGGTTTGGGGATTGATGGTGCAGCCAAGTTAATCATGCAAGTGGGTGGTGTGACCAATGACTTTCTCTCTCCAGATATGGCGATAGGTGCTGGTGCTCTCAAAGGAACTAAGAACGCAGTCTCAATGTACAATGCACAAAAGGCAGTACACAATGCCGACAGTTGGTATGCAGCCAAGAAAGCACTACAGCAGTTTGATAATACGTTTACAAAGGAGATTGTAGACGACTTCAACTTTGTTGGACTGACAAAGGATTTGGTAAGCCCCAAAACAAAGAAGAACCTAGATACCTTGACGATGGGTGACGTGCGCTTGTACATGTCTGATGACATGGCAAAGAATCTTGAGGCACGGAACCTTGCTAAACAAAGCACACCGGACAATGACCTACTGAAAGCCGGTGGACTAGACGATACCTTGTATGCCAAAGCCTTCTATGAGACTGGAACTACCAAACAGGCTGACGATATATTCACAGCCAATATACGAAAGAATGAGAAGGCATCCCAGATGTATGATGAATACATTGAAATGTCGGACATACTAGATGATGCCAAGGTACGAGGTTTGGATGCTGCGATTGAGACAGCACGTGCCAAGAAAACAAAAGTCAACTTCAATAAACTAGAACGCATCCACAAGCAAGCCTCAAAAATGCCAGACCTTCCAGACGAGTTGGCAAAGATAAAGAATACACAACGTGTCCTCTCCACAGTCTATGGTCGTGGTATATTCTTTGAGGTGTCGCCAAAGATAGCCGGTTTGGATGACATTGTAGCCATCACACGAAATACGTTTGGTACGAAACAAGCACGTACAGACCTGTTGGCAACTGCAAGTCGAACCAAACTAGCCAAGAGCATCCAAGAGGTACGTAGCCTTCCGGCTAGTCGTCAAGTAAAGCCAGCAGAGTTCGCATCATATAAACTGTATGGTGATGATGCCATTGCCAAACAAGGACGTGTAGAACTGTCGTATGACCTTAGTGGATTAGAGCCAGATAGTAAACGACTGTTGTACGAGAACATAGATGAACTCGATGGGACCAATACCTACAAGCAGTTCCTACGAGAGCAAGTAGACAACAATCGCTTGTTCGAATCGGACCTCAACCAACTGGTGATGAAGAACCGTGACGATGTGGCACTGGGGCGCAGAGACATCTTTACCACAGACGAGATCAACGCACTACCACTAAGCCAACAAAAGAAACTACTAGAGCCACAAGGTTCACAAGCACGTTTAGACTTTCGGGATGGCTTGTTTGGACAAGCTATTGATAAGTTGGGTGAGGGTGTAGACTTCCTTAGTCAAAAGGCGATTGGGCGCAAAGTACTCAAGAAAACACAAGAGCCACTAAGTGGCAAGGTCAATACGTTTGAGCAAGCACGTATGATTGAGGAAGTACAGAAAGAGATTGGTGTGTTGGATACACAGTTCAATCGTGACTTCAAAGAACTCACAGGTGATAGTGTTGGTGTTCGTGCTAAGTATGTGAACGACCCCGAAGTAAAACTGACTAAGTCAGAGGCACTTGGGGCTATGATTGTAGGGCAAAAGCAACTTGGTGCTGGCAAGGTAGTACAACAACAAGAGTTAGAGGATACGTTGTCCTGGATGTTGGACCGATGCTTCTATGAGAGCAAAGAGAAGTTGGTAACCAATGGTGCAGTGGATGACATCAATGGTATTAGTCAGATACTCAATGCTAAAATCTTTACACCACAAGCAACAGCACTAATAAAAGAAGAACTATCAGAACTAGCATCCAAGGCTATCTCTAACCCACGTGTGATGTGGCAAGAGTTCCAAGCCTATGTGGATGACTTGGACCGACTGTTAGAATTCGACCCATATAAAGAACTGATAGACCCAGAAACTGGAGAAATGATTCGGGTTCGCTTAGTTACACCGGACAAGCAATACCACAAGTTGCGTACAGTCTCCAATGTGGAACTTGAATCTATTATGGAAGAACTGACCTTGGGTGCGTACTTCCATGCTGAAGGTAAACGTATCAACCATCGGTACTTGACAGACGTAGTGGACAAAGAACTGACACAACTGAACGTCCAAAACATCTTGGATGGTGTAGACATTGACCAAAAGATGTGGGAATCGACAGTACGCAACACTGCACCTATTGTATGGAGAAATGACAAACCATACGCAGATATGTTGGCTACAGTAGAACGGACTGTACAGGATGCCTTCTTTGAGCGCAATCTACGTTTGCTCGATGATGTGTACGAGGACATTGATGTAATGGACTTGCATAAGTCTATTCGTAAAGACTTCCAAAAGGAACTGAAGTCTGTACGTACTTCCTTTGTGGAGGATTACAAACAGGTTGTCGAGGAGATAAATACTAGAGTAGTCCAAGAGTATAAAGATGCTAGGAAGGCTGCACAAGATAGGTATGACGAAGCCATCAAGGAACTACAACGTAGACAACAAATAGCCGAGAAACAACTGAATGAGCAGATACGCAAACGTGCCAAAGATGCCATTGACAAGGCTGGGTATCGTAGTGCTGCTGCTGCAAAGATACGTGCTGGACGTGATGCTGCATTAAAACGGATGCGCAAAGATTCAAGTGATGCATATCTCAAACGTAGAAAACAGTTCCAAGACGAGAAGAAACAGGCTATTGAAAGTGCCATTGAAGATATAAAGACCAAAGCAAAGGCAGAGAAAGCCGCACTTCGACAAGAGATAGACGAGTTGATTGAAGGTTCGCTTGAGAACTTTGATCAAAACATGGCTGGCAAGGATGTTCGAGAAGCTTTGGAATGGTACACGTCCAACTATGACTTTGCCAACAAACAGTTTGCTGACATCGCTAAGGACCTAGATGGTATGTCAATGTCTCCTACTGCCATTGACAAAACAGCACGTGCAGCGATTGATTATGCCGAAGTGTTTATGAAGAACAATGGGTTGAAGATAGACCCAATGGCAAACTTGGATGAAATCAATAGTCAACTGACAAAGATGTTTGGTGCTGACAATGGCAACTTCGCCAAAATGATACTCGGTGATCAATATGAGGACATTCGAAACAAGTATGTCCAACAAGGTATTACAAAGGTACAAGAGAACATCAAAGAGATAATCAAGTCAGACCCCACTTTGGTAGATGGTGTCAAGAAAATGATGAATATGTCCACCAGTATATTCTACTTCTCCATCTTAGGTATACGTAGTCGTTTTCACGGTATGAACTTTATGACTGCGCCTTTGATTATTTACCAAACATTAGGAAGATTCACCAATCCTGTACAGGGTATGAAGGTGGTAATGGATGGTGGTCGTGTTGGTGCTCGTAATGCTGATGCTGTTGCTGTACGTAGTCCAGATGGCATGACGTTTACCAATCGACAGATATATGAACTGATTGAGAAAACCGGTGTAAAGTCTGAGTACAACTATATTCAACAGGCACTGAATGATGGTTCAATGATGCGATACCTCAAAAGTTTTGAGAAACCAAACGTGGGGTTCAAGGGTGGTGCAGAAAAGTTTGCCAATCAAATGCTAGACCTAGCAAACAATGTAAACAGACTTGGGGTACAGGCTGATATGGCATGGCGATCCTCAGTGTTCATGGATGCCATCAAAGAGGGCAGTAGTGTAGAGGAGGCTACTGGTTTGGCTAGACGTTCATTGTTTGATTACAACGACCTATCAGCATGGGAAAGACGAAATGCCACTGCTGTATTCGTGTTCTATAACTTCCAACGTCAAAACATTGTGTCAATGGTACGAGCATTACTTGACCCAAAACAGGCAAAACGATTCGCTCGGATTCTGACGTTAAGACGTGATACCAATGCACTATTCCAAGAAATGAATGGTGGTCTGCGTTTGCCATACGAAATGTACATGCCAGAGTATACCCAAACTCGTATTGTATTTGAAAGGCAAGAGAATTACAATCGTCAAACCTTTTTGATCACCTCTCCTTCCATACCGGCTTTGGATGCCATCATGTTCACTACTGACATTGCTGGTAAAGGTGCTCTTACTGTTGGTGAAGAAAAGTTGAAACAGTTGCTGAGACCCGGATTAAAGTACTTTCTGGCACCAAAAGACGAGAAGTACAAGTCACGTACAGTAGACACAGAGACAGTCAATAGTTTTACATCATACTATGATAGTCCACAGGAAGTTGCCGATGCCTTGTCACTACTTTTAGGAACCACAGTAGAGGCGAAGTTTGTGGGGCACACAGCTGTAGGGAATGTGAATGGATATGTGTATCCATTGGATGGGGAGCAACAGAAAAAGTATGGTGCGTTCCGTGATGCGTTAGGCATCCTGGGTATGACTACTGCCATCAATGACTATGCTAGATTGTTGATGCCGGAAGGTACTACCTATGAGGTATTGACACCAACCGAACGTGTGTTGGCAGCAACTGGTCTACTTACCCCTATGAGACAGAAACGTATTGTGGACCAACAGATAATGAACCTCAAGCGCATCCGTTCTGAACTCAGAAAGAAACAAAACATTGAGAAAGACCTGTCCACAGGTGATATACTCAAGGACATAGAACGACAACAACCATCGGAAGAAGGAGTAGAAGATGGCAAAAACAGGTAGATTTTTACATTCAGTTGTAAACGGTGATGACATTGCAAGTGTTGGAACATCGTATGATGTGACCAAGTTTCATTTATTTGATTTGAAGGTTCCTTCATCAATAGACAAGTCGAATCCATTTAGAGGGTTCCTACGATCTATGATTATTCGTGCCAAGTCTATTGCTGGTGGTGCATCAAAGGTCACCTTCCGACTGTGTTGTGATGCAGATGGCGACTACACCATCCTAGGTGATACTGAAGTTGCTTTTGACTTGGGGCTAACTACAGCCACCACAGGTTGTGCGCAGATTCTATTTGACGATTACCCATTCTGGGAGGCATTGACCAACTCAGATAACGTCTATGCGTTTTACAAGGTGGATGCTGGTACAGTGACTATTGACTTAGCACAAATAAATTGGTCAGAATAGGAGGTCATTATGCCCATCAATGCCTTTCCTAAAAACATCTATACAAATGACAGCACTATCAGTTATTACCAACCGTTAGTATTGGATGATGGTACATGGACCTTGTTGGATTCGACCAATCTCATTCAGAATGTATCGAGTGACCCCACTGGAACCACAATCTCTCTCAATGCTCTTGGTGTGGCAAATGATCAACTTCAGATCAATGGGTCTGGTTTTGTGAGTGTAGCCCCTCGATGGTACAAACCAGCATACTATGATGATGGAACACCAGTACTTGGAACAGATGTTTTCATTATGACCGTATCATTTGAAATGAAGGGCAGTACAGCAGCAGCACTTCGATATTTCAATTGGGCTTTTGGTGTGTGTGCTGACCCCACGTCTACAGCAGTAGGGACAATCGCTCATAATGTTGTGGGCAATGGTTGGAACTTTGCCAATACCGATGCTGATACATTCGGTGTCTACTATACTGGTTTGGGATTCAATAATACGTCTCCTCTTAGTGCAACTGACACAGTTGGG